>Ga0184636_1000012_pt1 | contig 39047 bp, 42 predicted proteins | sample PLM3_60_b2_FD_133164 | JGI IMG/M metagenome (GOLD analysis project Ga0184636, IMG submission 133164) | Groundwater sediment microbial communities from an aquifer in East River, Colorado, USA - PLM4_90_b2 | ecosystem: Environmental > Terrestrial > Soil > Riparian zone | place: USA: East River... | reverse complement strand
GCGGGACTGGCTGACTTTTTTGACGACCGACCCGCCCTCCAGCGATATATAAGTGCCCGACTTTTCTCCTTCAGCGGCAGTGACGACTTCCACGTCGGCGACGGCGGCGATGCTGGGCAGCGCTTCGCCCCTGAAGCCCAGACTCGCAATGCTCTGGAGGTCGCTGGACGACTTTATCTTGCTGGTGGCGTGGCGTTCGAAGGCCAGTTCGACTTCACTCGACAAGATGCCGACGCCGTTGTCGGTGACTTTAATCAGTTGGATACCCCCGCCCCTTATCTCCACCCCAATCTGACTCGACCCGGCGTCGAGGGCGTTTTCCACCAACTCCTTCACCACCGACGACGGTCTTTCGACGACTTCGCCGGCGGCTATCTGGTTAATGGTTTCTTTATCGAGGATTTTGATGGACATTTATAATACAATCTTACACGCTACCGTGTATTTTGTCAAGGGCTTCTTTCGACTTAAGTTTAGTTTGTTATCCAAGAATAAAGTTTTACTGAACGTTTGTAGATAATATCTGCGAAATCTGGTTCCTTGGCTATTGTTTGATTTAACCTATCAATAGATTTCTGAAAGGCTTGATTCAATTTATCTATATGTATTACTACACATTTATTTCGTAATTCTGGCCGTATGTGATCATAACCTTTTTCTTCAGGAGCATTATCAAAAGCATAGATAATATGTCTTGATTTTCCTGAACGAGAGATACCAGATTCTGCTATATTACAATGAAGAAGTCCACATCGTGCACTATATAATTCATTTGAATTACATGTTAACCCAGAGTCAGGTAATAGATATGTATCTGTAAAAAGAATAAAGTCGTTATATTCGACATCAGGTTTGTTATGCTGTCTTGTTAACCAAGATAGATTGTCAATTCCTGAATAGATTAATTTAGCAGCCGAAAGAAAATGTTTATTTTTAATACATAATATCGGCGTTTTTTTTAGTTCATATACATTTCGCCAATATCCTATATCCCCAACATCAGATATTCTGTTTCCAGGCCTAATACCTAATTTAATCGGTTCATCAATCCATTCTTCGTTGTCTTTTTCCATTTTTATCTATCTCTTCTCAATCTTGGCGAAACTTAATAAAAACCGCTTTATCCCTGCCCCCTCGGACAAAATCACCTTGTCTATACCGCTTTCAGGTTGTACTATATGATAACAGATGATAGGGGATTAGCCAATTTACCATAAAACAAAAAACGAATCGGCAAACGAATCAGCTACGGTTTGAAGCTAAGACACTAAAACTAAAATAAAATTCAAAAACGAATACTCGCCAGGTGAAAGCAGCCGCTACTTCTTCTCAATCTTGGCAAAGCTCAATAAAAACCGCTTTATTCCCGCCCCGTCGAAAGCCACCACCACCTCGGCGTCGTTCTTGGTCTTGTGGTAGTTGATGACGACTCCCTCCCCGAACTGCTCGTGCATCACGTGGTCGCCCGCCTTGAATTCCGGCAGGTCTTTAAACTGCTTCATCTCGGCCATCGTTTCTTTGTACGTCGTCGACCACTCGTCCTCTTTTTCCGTCACGCCTCCCCGCGTGATTAAGCTCGACGGTATATCCAGCAAAAAGCGCGACGGCTTATTCACGGCGCTGCTGCCCATCAAGTGACGCCGGAACGCCCGCACTAAATACACCTTTTTCTTCGCCCTGGTTATGCCCACATAGCAGAGTCGGCGCTCTTCCTCCAACTGGGCGGGGTCGTCAATGCTCTTGTAATGCGGCAGGATGCCTTCCTCCATGCCGACGATGAAGACCACCGGGAACTCCAATCCCTTTGCCTGGTGGAGGGTGATGAGGGTGACGGTTTCCGTCTTTTCCGGCAGGGTATCCACGTCCGACACCAGCGCCACGCCTTCGAGGAAAGTCGTTAGTCCCTCCCCCGGCGACAGGTCTTTATAATCCTGCGCCACGCCGCGCAGTTCTAAAATGTTCTCCCACCGGTCGTCGCCGTCCACGAGTCCCGTGATGTACTGCTTATAGCCCGACTTTTCGACGACCATGTCGAAGAGTTTGACCATGTCCAGTTCTTTACTCTTCTCGATACCGTTCTCCAGCATCGCCGCAAAGCCGGCCAATGCTTTAACGGTACGCGGCGAGAAGGGGAGTTCAACGCCGTCGCTGCCGGACTCTGCTATCAGCTGTAAAGCGCGATATTCGTTGACGCCCTGCGATTGCGCCCAGCGGGACAGTTCGTCCAGACTCCGCTCGCCGATGCCGCGCTGGGGGACGTTGATGACGCGCATCAGACTGACCGAGTCGTTGGGATTCTGTATCAGGCGCAGGTAGGCGATGATGTCCTTGACCTCGCGTCGTTCGTAAAATCGGGTGCCCGCCACCAGTTTATAGGGCATGCCGTAGCGGATGAAAGCCTCTTCCAGCACGCGTGACTGCGCATTCGTGCGGTACATGACGGCGCAGTCGCCCGACTTTACCTCTTTACTCCGCACCAGCTTGTCGATTTCGTTGACCACCCACTGCGCCTCTTCCTCTTCGGAATAGGTTTCAATGACGTACGGCGGCAGGCCCTTTTCGTTCTTCGTCCAAAGTTCCTTGGGCTTGCGCTGTTTGTTGGCGGAGATGACGTGCGTCGCCGCGTCGAGGATGAGCTGCGTGGAGCGGTAGTTCTGTTCGAGGAGGATGACTTTGGCGTCCGGGAAGTCTTTCTCGAAGTTGAGGATGTTGCGGATGTCCGCCGCCCGCCAGGAATAGATGCTTTGGTCGGGGTCGCCGACGACGCAGATGTTGCGGTATTTGCCGGCGAGGAGTTTGACCAGTTCGTACTGCACCAGGTTAGTGTCCTGGAACTCGTCCACCTGGATGTGCATATAGCGACTTTGGTATCTTTCGAGTATTTCTTTGTTTTGGCGGAAGAGCAGCACTGTCTTCATTAGCAGGTCATCAAAGTCCAGCGCCGAACTATCGGATAAGAGTTGCTGGTAGCGTTCGTAAACGCGTCTGGTGACCTCTTCGAAGTAGCTCTTGCCGGGCAGGTCGGCCGGACCCAGCATCTGGCTCTTGGCGTTGGAGATGACCGACTGTAAGGCTCTGGGGGCGAATTGCTTGGGGTCGAGGGCTAAGTCCTGCAGGCTGCGTTTAATCAGGCTTATCTGGTCGTCGTCATCGTAAATGACGAATTTCTTGTCGATGCCAATTGCTTGCCCGTCCATTCTCAAGATGCGCGCACAGATGGCGTGGAACGTCCCGAGCGTTAGATTTTGCACCGCGCTGCTCGCCAGCTTTTGGAGTCGCTCCTCCATTTCCCGCGCCGCTTTATTGGTGAAGGTGACGGCCATGATGCGCCGCGGACTGACACCGACTACTTTAATAAGGTAGGCGACGCGGTGGGTAATGACCCTGGTCTTGCCAGAACCCGGACCGGCCAAAATAAGCACCGGCCCGTTAATGGCTTCTACGGCTTCTTTCTGGGCGGGATTAAGTCCGGTGAGGATATCCATACGGTTTTAGTATAGCATTTATAGAGCTTTTCCTGCCTCTTGATTTCAGTGTTATAATAATAAGGATGAACAAGCGTAAATATTTGGTATCAGTCGTTTTTTTATTGTTACTCATGCTTTGTGCATGGACTATGGAAGGTTGTTCGGCGGTGATAACTGAATGTGACGCTATCAAAATAGCTAAAGAGCAGGTGCCCGCTAGAATTGCCGAGGCTTACAGAAGTTCCGGTTTTAATCAGATAAGTGGTAATAGTGGAGCTTGGTTTGTGAATTTCGCCAATGTATTGACTACCCCCGAAGAAATGGGCTGGGTAGAAAACGAGAACACTCATTTTAGAGAAGGTAATTCTATGGGACTAAATGACGTACCGCCCGGCTATTATCGTAATGTTGTTATCTATGTAGATACAGCGGGCAATATTATCGGCCGGGAGCTCAATAACGAAATTATACTTGGCCCTTTGCCCCATGAGTGCGACTAATGTTTTAAGTGAAAAAAATCTTTAAAAATAGTACCTGAAAGACAGCGCATCTTCCTCGAATCCCAAACCACGACACACTTTAAACGCTTCTATAATATTAGGAACTACCTCTTGATTTCAGTGTTATAATAAACGTAATGAAAAATATAATAATCAAAACCGCTATTTGTGGAATCGTTTGTCTTCTCAGTCTATTTACGTTGGTGTCATGTAACTCCTCTCCTCAATCAGGTGCAGGGGAATTGGTAGAAAATTACCAATCCATTGATGAACTAATTCAAGATTCACCAATTATTGTGGTGGGTACGGTAGATAGCCCGAATGAAGAATTTGTCTATGGTGAAGCTACTTTCGCTCTTACTAGATTTAAAGTTGAACAGGTCATTAGAGGCATTGTGCCTGATGAAATAAACATCCTCCAGACAAAAATGAATGAGGACCCCTTTTTGAAAAACGGCGATAAGATGGTACTCTTTCTGGTAAAGTATGAAGGACCTGTTACCAAGAATGCTTATAGAACAAAGGGGCTGTATCAGGGACAATATAAAATAGTTGGAAACGCTGCTATTAAAAACGAGAATAATAACCTAGCCGGCGATGAATTTCTCCAAAGCCTGGATATATTGATATCAAGAATCAATACTGTTGGTTATCATCCAAAAACATAACCCTTAAAAATAATACCTGAAAGATAACGCGTCTTCCTGGAAGCCCAAACCACGGTAGAACTTGTGCGCCCGTGTGCGGGATTTGCTGCTGGCCAGCATTACTTTATAGCACCCCGCCGCCTTCGCCTTAGCCATACAAGCTTCCATTAATTGTTTCCCCACGCCCTGGCTGCGGCGTTTTTCGTCCACAACCACGTATTCTATCACCGCAAAGGAGCGGGTCGTGTGAGCAAAACCCGGGAGGACCGCTAAAAAGGTTGTCCCCACCACCTCTCCGTTTTCCTCCGCGACCAGCATACTGTAATTGGGGTTTTTGTTTATCTCTTTAAGCACACGGCGGCAGTCTGCATCCGGGGCTTTTACGTAGTTTTTCGAGTCAAATGAAAGCTGCCGATAAAGCTCCAGCATTTGGGGGATGTCCTTCTCTTTAGCAGGTCGAATATTCAGCATATAACTCCAACTGTCACCCTGAGCAAAGCGAAGGGTCTCGGATGGGAGGGGAACGCCGATTGCCTCGCCACCCCGAGATTCTTCAGTCGTTCTACTCCTTCAGAATGACAAATAGTCTATCTTTAGAAAATCGAATTCCTTACAATCGTCTGCTCGCGGTGCTTGCCTACGGAAATCAGACTCACCGGGCAACCGGTTAAATCTTCCAGCCTTTTAATGTATTTCTGGGCATTCTTCGGCAGGTCTTTAAACTTCCTAATATCACCGATAGGCTTGTCCCATCCGTCTATCTCCTCTAGAACCGGTACACATTTTTCCAGCGCCGCGATACTGGACGGGAAATAGTTGATGGTCTTGCCTTCGAGTTTGTAAGCAGTGCATATCTGCAACTGCGGCATGCCGTCAAGAACGTCGAGACGGGTGATGGCAATCGAGCTAAAGCCATTGACGCGTGCGCTCAAATTGGCGGCAACGGCATCGAACCAGCCGCAGCGCCGCGCTCTGCCGGTAGTTGTCCCGTATTCATGTCCCCGTTCGCGAATGGCGTCGCCGGTGGCGTCCTTCAGCTCCGTCGGCATCGGTCCAGCCCCTACACGCGTCTGGAAGGCTTTAAAAACGCCCAGTATATGCGTTATTTTATTGGGCGCTATCCCCGACCCTTGGCAAGCCCCGCTGGCTGTCGGAGAGGAGGATGTTGTGAAAGGATAGGTGCCGTAGTCCGGGTCGAGCAGGAATCCCTGCGCTCCTTCCAGGAGTATCGGTTCGTTGCGCTCTATCGCTGTGGCCAGTATTGCGTTCGTGTCACAAATACGTGAAGCCCAGCGGTCGGCATACTGGCAGTACTGATTGTATATTTCGTCGAACGATAGTGCTTTCACTCCGTAAACCTTGGTCAGCACTTTATTCTTGGTTTCCAATGCTGTGTTCAGTTTATCGCGCAGTACCGCTTTATCTAAAAGGTCGCCGGCCCGGATGCCTGACCGCGCCACTTTATCAACAAAGGCGGGTCCGATGCCCTTAAGCGTCGTGCCGATGGCTTTCGAGCCCAGCGCTTTTTCTTCCAGCCCCTCAATGGCGATATGGTAAGGCATAATCAAGTTGGCTCTATCGCTGATGAGCAGTTTCGATGTGTCGATGCCGCGGGCATTGAGGCTATCTACCTCATTGTTCAGGACGGCAGGGTTGATGACCACGCCGTTGCCGATGATAGATGTGGTGTTTTTATAAAAGATGCCCGAGGGCGTCAGGCGTAGTTTGAACTCCCCTTGAGGGTTGACTACGGTATGCCCGGCATTATCACCGCCGGACAAACGCACCACATATCTGGCTTTCTCCGCCAGCATATCCACGATTTTTCCCTTACCTTCATCTCCCCACTGGGCTCCAATAGCAGCTACAACCGGCATTTTACCTCCTTTGCAAAACCCATACATTCTACCATCGCAAACCTACCTTGTCTATCGTACTAATGGGCGGTAGTGAGTGTTCATGAGTGACCAGTCGTTGCGTTGGTAGTATACCTATGGCGCACAAAGCTATTTCATTATTTAGTCTTCGTAGCTGGTAATTGCTGGGTCTTCTGGGACTTGCTTTATTAAGAATTATCCCTTAAGTTTTCGCCAGGCGTAAACCATTCTTTCGATGACGGTAAACCAGCTGAAAAAGGTTAATACCGCCAGCGTAATGAGCATGGCATAATTGAACTGGCTTAGCATCAAACCCAGCGCTAGAATAATCACCCTTTCCGGACGAGTGAAGAGTCCGGCTTTGCACTCGACGCCCAGTCCCTCCATGCGGGCGCGGATGTAACTCACCAGCAGCGCCCCCACCAATGCCACCCCGGAAAGTATGCTCTCGGTGACTAACCCATCCCTGGCGAAAACTGCCAGCAGACTTATCAAAAGTATCGCCTCGGAAACGCGGTCGAGTGTGGAATCCAAAATCGCCCCAAAACGTGTCATTTTGCCGGTGGCGCGGGCTAACGCCCCGTCGAGCATATCAAACAGCCCCGCGACCAACACGATGATTCCCGCCGCCAGCCAGTAATCTGTAACTACCAGCGCCCCGGCGCCGATGGTGATGATGAAACCTATCCCGGTAATCATATTCGGTGTCAGCGGCGTTTTGGCGATGGCGCCGACTATCGGCTTCGTGATGCCTTGGGCTATGAATTTGCGGAATGATTCTAAGTTCGCCATTATTTCACTGCAGATTTCTTGGTATTCTTTAGTACATTTTTATAGATGTCTATTATTCTGGCGGCGATTATTGACCAGTCGTATTGCCTGGCTTTTTCAATTCCCCGTTGCCCCATCTGCTGCCGCAGCTTTTTGTCTTTAATCAGCTTTAATATTCCTTCGGCGAGTTTTTCCGGGTCTCGGGGCGGCACGGCGAATCCCTCTACGCCGTCGGTCAAAACGCTTAAAAAACCACCGATTGCCGAGGCTACAATCGGCTTACCGGTAGCCATCGCTTCCAACAGGACGATGCCCTGGCTTTCCCGCCCGGTATTAGGGAAGCAGACTATGTCGGCTGTGGCGTAATATCTGGCTAAATCATCATAGTTGGCATACCCGGTAAAAGTAACGTCCGGTATGCCGTATTGTGCGATATACTTTTTGTATCCTTTAAGGAGACGGACGCCGGGGCCTACCTGTATCAGGCGGCAGTTGGGCATTTTTGATTTAACCAATCTGTAGGCTTCAAGCAGGTAGTTAAATCCCTTCCGCTTTTCCAGCCGCCCCACGAAGAGGATATTAACCTTGCCGTCGTCATAACCCTCCATCGGCTTTACCTTGGGATTGAAATGTTTGGTATCTACGCCGTTGGGGATAGTCTGATATTCGGCCGGGAAAAAATTATTGACATAATCATGGGCAACCTGTGAAACGACAATACGCCCGTTCAGTTTGCTGAACCACCGGTTGAGATACAACTTGCCGAGTGGCGTAAACATGGTATACCAGGGTTTGCCGCCGGAGGCATGGAAAGTGCCTACCATCGGCGCTTTTTTGATACGCAGGACCGAAGTGCAAAGCATCGGCATCAGGGGCTCGTGCAGGTGGCAGATGTCGAACTTCTCTCGGTCGAACACCTCCTCAATTTTATGGTCGAGCCATAAAGACAACGTAATACGGGCGATTGAGCCGCTGACCGGGATAGGGCGGGGCGTACCGATACGGATAAAACGGTCGCCGAGGGTATATATCGCTTTTGATGCCGGGGCGATGATTTTAACATCGTGCCCCAGGCGGGTGAATTGTTTTTCGAGGCAAGAGATGTGACTGACCACGCCGCCCGGACTGGCGAAGTCATAAGGGGAGACAAGGGCAATTTTCATAATTGTCTAACTAAATCCTTCTTTTTTGATGAAAAATGGATGGTTAACTGGCTTAACGGGCATCCGTTGCAATATACCTTCTTTGGCAGCAGGCTGTCAAGATTTAGACGGAAAAAGTTGACATAAAAATCATGTTTAAGTGTTATTTTTCCTTTAGCAATTCGTGCTTTATATCGAGGATGATATCCGTCATAAGTTCAGGTGTTTTCTTCAGGTAAAACTTCATGCACTCAACCTGCAGAGCGGCATCCAGCCAGCCGCGCCGTATCTGGCTAGCTAATTCTAGTTGCTGGCTTATCTTCTGGCCGGAAAATAGGTGCTGGCATGAAGCTACTCGCACGCTGGTGCCCTTCAAACTGTTTATGGCATCTTGAAACTCTTTAAGTGTAAACCTGGTCAATTCTTTATTGTATAGTCTTAATCCGGTCGTAGCGTAAAAAACCACGCTTCGTGCAATGCCGTCTTCTTCCGTTATTTTCTTTGGGTTCAGCGTACCCCGGCGGTTTTGTATAATTTCTAACCAGGGCATTATCCTGGCCGCGAAGTCCTGCCGGCAGGCTTCCGCTGCAGGCTGCACTTTTTCTGTATATTTTTCTTCTATTCTCGCCGCGATGGTTTCCAGCTTTGTATCAGCGTTTATCCCAAAGCCGCCCAGGTCCACCACCGCGCTGTACCAGTTATGACTGTGGATGGACATCATGGTTCGCTTTAACGCAGGGTTGGTATCGTTATAAGCGCACCGGGCCGCCGCTCCGGCAACGTAAGCGTCCAATTCCAGCTTGGGGAAGGGGAAGATGTTGTCCGGCTTTCTATTGATGTTGCCGGAATGTGGCGTTATCCAGAGGTTTTGGGGTGTTTCGCCCCAGACATAGGTATAAAATTTGTCCCACACCGCTGACTTGATATTATATTCTTCTTTGGTCGCTGCCGCGAAAGCCAGACTGGTAAGCTCTTGCTGGCTGATGCGGAGGATTTTGAGCTCGTTATTGTATGCTTTGGCGGTTTCAAAATCAGGCTTGGCGCGGTGGAAGTTGATGCCATAACGCCCGATGTTTAAGTCATTATCGTCCGGCAGCCGGGGATTTTTAACAGCCACAAATCGATTGTTCCCGTCACGTGAATCGCCTACCTCGAAGTTAGGATTGCTTTCCTTCAGGACGAATTTATTCAAGAATTCCGGGGTCATGCCCAGGTAGGCGCCGTTTTTATCTTCTTTAACCAGTTTTTTCATCTAAATGAACACTTTTTTCGGTCGCCAATCGCCTCTTTCTTTATCACGTGCCAGTATAGCTAAAAAGCGCCCTCCCTGCGAATAAGCTCGCAGGTACTTTTCACCGATGCCCTGGCTATTATAGGCGTTCTCAGTCTTATTCAGGAGGCTACCCGTCTTTATTGCCGCTTCTTCGCCCTCGTTTACGGTTATTCTGTTAATATCTTGCAAAACGCTATCAGTAGGGTAGAGGTGCTTCTGCCAATCTCCTCTTTTACACGCCTCTTCTAATTGTTCTAAAGAGATTGCCTCCTTGACATTGAACAAACCATAACTTGTACGTATCAGGCTTTTCAAATGAGCCCCGCACCCCAGCGCTTCTCCGAGGTCATTGGCTAAGGAACGTATATAGGTGCCCTTGCTGCACTCTACCTCCAGTACCACCAGCGGCTGATGCCAGCTGATTAACTCCAGACGGTATATTTTCACTGCCCGGCTTTTTCGCTCGATATTTGTGCCGGCTCTGGCTAAACGGTAAAGCGGCTGCCCTTGATATTTTAAGGCGCTATACATGGGCGGAACCTGTTCGATTTCTCCTCGAAAAGCTGTCAGAGCTTGTTCTACTTTATTTTTAGTAATTTTCGATGCGTCTCCCTGGTAGACGACCTTGCCGCTTGCATCATAAGTATCGGTGGCTTTACCAAGTTCTATATCGGCGCAGTAAGTCTTATGATTTTCCATGAGAAACTCAACGACGCGTGTGGCTTTACCCAGGAAAACAGGGAGGACGCCTGTGGCATTCGGGTCGAGCGTTCCGGCGTGCCCGACGTGGCGTTCGCCGGTTAATCGTTTTACACGAGCCACCACCCCGAAAGATGTCATCCCGGAAGGTTTATTGATATTTAGTATGCCGTCCAAAGCTTAATCCATTTCCCCGTCTTTGCCGTGGGGTTTACCAGGTTTTGACTTTCTTAATGCGGTCGAGGACTTCCTCGATTTCCTTTTTCGACAGAAATAAAGTTGCTCTCATATAGCCCCGCCCGTTTTCCCCGAAGTATGAACCGGGCATAAAGGCCACGTGCGCTTTGTTTATCAGCGTTTCCAGTACAAACTTTTCATCATCGAAGCCTTCGGGGGCTTTTATCCAGAGATACGGCGTCGCCTCCGGGGTATTCACCATCAGTCCCAGTTCCCGCAAACCTTTTGTAAAAATGTCTCTTCTCTCTTTTACTTCTTTAAAATATGTCTGCATTTCCGCTTTAACGGCGAGACTTCGCAGTGCTTCCACGCCGGTCTTTTGTTTATACCATTCCACGCCCTGGCTGTACTGGCTGGCCAGCTTGAACCAGCGGTTGATGTTTTCTTCACTGCTGACCATCCACCCCAAACCCACCCCCACGAAGTTATAATGCTTGGAGAAAGAAACCAGCTCGAAGCCCTGCTCCAGCATTCCCGGTATCTGGGTAATGGATACTGGTTTTGTTTTATCATCGTAGGTGTAATTCTTATACGCTTTATCGAAGATGCCAACGATGTCGGTGTTTTTCATTTCCTTGAGCAGCGACTCATAAAAAGCGCGGTCGGCTACCGCGCCGGTGGGGTTGTTGGGGTCGCAGAAATAAAACGCTACAGGATTTTCTTTAGATGTTCTAAAATTGAATTCGGGCAGCCAATTGGTTGCGGCGGAAGTTCGTACTCTTTTTACATTGTGGCCGGATAACACAACGGCGGGCTCATAAGCGGGATAAACCGGGTCCGGGATATATACCGCTCCCGGTGCGAACAATCTAACTATATTATGCAGCACCTCTTTATTCCAGCCGGTTACCGCGATATTTTTAGGCTGAAGCGCGACCCCGTATTTCTCGCGGTAGTCACCTATGATAGCTTCAATCAGCTCCGGAATGCCTCTTTCCGGATGTGTATCGCAGGGATAGCCGAGCGTGGAGTTTTCTTCAAGCATAAAGCGCGCCATAGCTTCTTTAAGACTTTTCGGCGCCTCTTTATCCGGAATCCCGATTCTCGCGTTAATTACCTTGACGCCGTCTCGCTGCTCTACTTCTCGCGAAATCTGCCCGACTTTACGGAAGGGATAATCCGGAATTTGTGCCACCAAAGGTGAAAATCTCATAAGGTGCTCTCCTCGTTTGAAATTTTCCGGTGCAGCGGCTTATTGTTTATCTTTTTGCGTTACTTCGTCGATAAGCCGTAGTATCTTGTCGCCGTGCTCAATAGAATTATCCCAGAGAAAGTGTAGCTCTGGAGTGTAACGCAGATTTACTTTATTGGCCAGCGCCGTGCGCAGGAAACCGGCAGCGGAATTTAGTATCCCCAGGATTTTCTGTTCCTCCTGCTGCCCGCTCATGGCGCTGATATAGATTTTGGCGATCTTTAAGTCGGGCGAGGTGTCAACTTCTGTAACGCCGATAAACTCGTCCAGGCGAGGGTCTCTTAATTCGTGCTGGATAAGCTCGCTGATTTCACGGCGTATAAGGGTATTAATACGTTCAATACGATGTGACATGATATCAAATCCGTTTGATGGCTATTTACGGGATTTCTCTACTTTATAGAATTCCAGTACGTCGCCGACTTTGAAATCGTTGAAGTCCTTAACGCCCACGCCGCATTCGTAACCGGTGGCTACTTCCTTGGCGTCATCTTTAAAGCGTTTCAGACTACTCACTGTAGAATCAGTTATTATTTCCTTGCCTCTCTTAACTCTCACGGAAGTGTTGCGGGCTACCTTGCCCTCGGTGACCATTACACCAGCGGCTTTCAGCCCCTTGCCGGCAGAGAAGACGGCTCTAACGTCGGCATGCCCCTCGATGACTTCAACGTATGTGGGTTCCAGCATGCCCTTCAACGCTTTGTCTACGTCATCAATCAGGGTGTAGATAATTTTGTAAAAATGCACATCAACACCGGTAGTAGCTGCCAGTTTTTTGGCGCCCTCGCCAGCGTTCACGTTAAATCCGATAACGAGGCCGTTCGAAGCCGCCGCCAGCATGATATCGCTTTCCGTCACGTTGCCGGTAGCGCTGTGGATGATTCTGACCTTAACTTCTTCGGTCGCCAGTTTCTCTAATGAAAGTCTAATAGGTTCGATACTGCCCTGAACGTCGGTCTTGAGGATGACGTTAAGTTCTTTGACCTTGCCTGCATTGATTTGGTCGTAAAGGTTGTCAAGGTTGACTGCTTTGTTTTTAAGCGTTTCCTTCTCTTTTTCGGCGCGTCGCCGGGCTAATATTGCCTGGGCGTGGCGTTCATCAGTGGCCGCAGTTAATGTGTCACCTACCTGCGGCACTTCGTCCAGACCCAGTATTTCCACCGGCATAGAAGGTTCGGCTTTCTTTATCCGTTTGCCTTTATCATTGAACATGGCACGCACCCTGCCCCACGTTGTCCCCACCACCACCGTATCTTCCTCTTTCAATGTGCCGGACTGCATCAATACGGTTGCCAGCGGTCCCATCGTTTTATCCATTTCCGCTTCAATTACTACCCCGGCGGCTGGCAAATTAGGATTGGCTTTCAGGTCTTCCATTTCTGCCACGAGTAACACGCTTTCCAGTAGTTCCTTGATGCCCTTCTTTTCTTTGGCAGAAACTTCTATGGCCACGATATCGCCTCCATACTCCTCCACCACCAGTCCGGCTTCGGTAAGCTGCTGTTTGACGCGGTTCGGGTCGGCGTTATCTTTATCTATTTTATTAATCGCCACGACGATAGGCACTTCGGCTGCCCGTGCGTGGTTGATGGCTTCTCTGGTTTGGGGCATTACGCCGTCATCTGCCGCCACCACCAGGATAGTTACATCAGTGATATTGGCGCCGTGAGCCCGCATCGCTGTGAATGCCTCATGCCCCGGCGTATCTAAAAACGTAATTTTTTTCCCGTCTATCGTTACCTGATAGGCGCCGATGTGCTGGGTAATACCGCCGGCTTCGGAATCAACGACATTGGTTTTTCTGATGGCGTCCAGTAGTTTCGTCTTGCCGTGGTCTACATGTCCCATCACAGTCACCACCGGCGGTCGCGGTACCAGGTTGGCTGATTCTTTGCCGTATTTCTGCTTACGCCGTTTACTCTCTTCGACGGCGCTGGCAAGCAGTTGGTCTTTTATTGGTGTTAAATGCCCTTTAAAGCCGAAGCTGGCTACCACCGAAGCGGCTGTTTCATAATCAATTACCTGGTTGATATTCGCCATGATACCGTTACGCATCAATTGCTTGATAATATTGATGGAATCGATTTTCAGGATATCCGCCAGTTGATGTACGCTAATCGAACGCGGCAGGTCGATAACCGGCGTTTTATCCTGTTCCTGTTCTTTGACCGACTTTTCTTCTTTAGGCGGTTTTTCCGCCGCTGGTGTCGCGGCGCTTCTTGGTTTACTGGCTTTAGCCACTGGCCAACTCCTTCAGTATTTCTCGTCCGGCTTTATCGAGCCGTTCGAGGTCATTTTGAGTTATTTTCGCTTTTAAAGTGTATTCCAGTTGCTTGCTTTTTAATACTTTTTCCCAACATGCCCAATCCCTACACAAATAGGCACCCCGCCCCTCTTTTTTCCCCTTAACATCAATTTCTACCTCGCCCGCGGGCGTGCGCACCAGCCGCACCATTTCCCTCTTGGGTTTTGTTTGACGGCAGGCGATGCAGGTTCGTTGTAGCTTGGGCTTGCCGGTTATCACGTGGGTGTTAGGTATAATCCTCATCCTCCTCTACCACGGTATAATCATGGCGACTCTTTCTCGCTGCCTTGCCGCTTTCTTCACCAGCATCTTTAAATCCGCCCTTCTTTTTCTTCTTGGATTTGGCGGATTTATCTGTTTCTTTAGCCCGTCTGGGCGCCATGATATCCTCGGCGAAACGCAGCTTGGGTTCACCTTCGCCGGCTGGTTGTCTTCTTCTAATCTGAGGCGGCATTAATATTTCTGCCGCAACAGGTTCGGTTACTTCTACCTCTTCTTTTTCCTCTTCCTTCTCTGGTTCTTCGATTAACCCCGGTTCAATCCCCTCGAGGAGTTCTTTGGGTAGTTCACCCGATTCTTTATCTATTGATTCAATGATGTCTTTATCTTTGATTCTGCCAACCCCGGCTAATTCGGGTTCTTTAATCTTCTCCAGTTCAGCTGCCGATGCGCTCTTGATGTCGATGCGCCAGCCGGTAAGTTTCGCCGCCAGACGCGCATTCTGTCCTTCTTTGCCGATAGCCAGCGACAGTTGCTTATCTGGCACGGTTACCGTAGCTACCTGATCTTCGTTATTTAACTGCACCCCGACGATATGTGCCGGGCTTAAGGCGTTAGCGATGAAAGTAGCCGAGTCAGCGCTCCACATGACGACATCGATTTTCTCGCCGTTAAGCTCGCTGACGATGTTCTGGATACGAATACCGCGCAGCCCCACACAGCATCCTACCGGGTCAATGCCTTCCTGCTTGGCGGCTACGGCTATCTTGCTTCGGAAACCCGCCTCTCTTGCGATTGACTTAATTTCCACGGTGCCGTTATAAACCTCCGGCACTTCCAGTTCGAATAAGCGGCGCAATAGCTCCGGATGAGAACGCGAGACGATTACCTTGGGTCCTTTGGTGGTGCGGGCGACCTGCAGTAATACCACTTTAAGATGCTGTCCTACGCGGTAGCGTTCGGTGCGTACCTGTTCGGCGGGCGGCAGCACGGCTTCGGTCCTGCCCAGTTCAATGAATGCCTGACCGGCTTCAAAACGCTGGACCACCCCACTCACAACCTCACCCTCTTTGTCCGCGTACTCCTCAAAAATGGCGCTGTGCTCAGCTTCGTGCAGACGCTGCAGAATAACCTGCTTGGCGGTCTGCGCCGCGATGCGTCCGGCATTTTCCGGCGTGGACTCTATCATCAACATCTCGCCGAGTTTAATGTCGCTCTTAAGTTTTTTGGCGTCACGCAGTGTAATCTCAATATCCGGGTTGGTGACTTTCTCCACCACCGTTTTTTCTACCCAAACCTCCACCTTGCCGGTACTTGGATTAATCTTGACGGCTATATTTTGATTGGAGGAAAAGCTGTCCTTTTTATAGGCCGATACCAGCGCTGCCTCGACAGCACCGAGAACCACATCCTTCGGCAGATTTTTTTCCGCCGCCAGCTGCGTTATGGCGAGTAAAAAATCGCTCTTCATTTCGGATGCCTACCTCCGTTTTTATATTCAATAAAAAAGTGGGACTCAAACCCACTTCTCACAAAGCTATTCTACTCTAAGGCTACCTTATTATAGCACGCATTATTGACATATGCAACATAATATTAGGTATTATTTTATCAAATTGACCTTTTTTCTTGTGAGCTGTTTTTTTATAAACAAAGTCCTAGAAATCCCTTGTATACTGGGTTATAATAAGGGATGTTCCTCTCTTGTGTCGAGATAAGGGTTGAGGAGTGCTGGCATGAAGGCTATCGATAAAAACGCTGTAAAGGTACGTCGCCTGACTTCCAGCGATATTGCCTCAACGCTGGGCATCTGGTGGGCTAATATCCCGGATAAAGACGTTATGGCTGCCCAGCTGCAAAGCCCCCTGGACTTAAGTTTCATCGCCGAGTATGAGGGGATTTTAATCGGCTTTATCCTGGCAGAGTTACAGTATGCTGGTTATCCTACCACCGGCACCGGTGTCGTTTTCCTCATTGCCGTGAACCCGGATTACCAGCAGCACGGTATCGGCACGATGTTAATCGAAGCCTTGGGAAAATACGCTAAATCTAAAGACATCAACACCGTTAGAGTTGTCGTCCCCCAGAGTGATGTTAAAAACATTAAGTATTTTACCAAGGTCGGTTTTAACAAGAGTGTCATGACTAATTATGATAAAAACTGCGGCGGTTAATCGCTAATCACTGAATAATTGGAGTAATTTTGGATATTGGAAAACTAAAAAAATCTATCGCGAAACAAATAGACTCGCTTTCTCCAAAGCTCGGTGATTTAAGCCAAAAAATCCACGATAACCCGGAAATTGCCATGCAGGAGCATAAGGCTTCGGCCTGGCTGACGGATTTCTTAAAAGAGAGCGGTTTTAAAGTGGAAAAAGCCATCGCCGGCATGCCCACGGCTTTTCGCGCCGCTTATGGCAAAGGCAAACCGGTCATCGCCTTCCTCGCCGAATATGATGCGCTTCCCAAGATAGGGCATGGCTGTGGGCATAACTTAATTGCCACCAGCGCTATCGCCGCAGGTGTGGCGACCAAACTGGTAGTAGATGAATTTGGCGGCAGTGTTGTTGTTTTTGGCACCCCCGCCGAAGAAGAGGATGCCGGTAAGGCTATCATGGCGGAAAAGGGTGTCTTTAAAGGATTGGACGCCGCTATGATTATCCATCCCGGGGGAGGCAATCGAGTGGTCTTGAACGCGCTGGCTTGCCAGACTCTTGATATTGAGTTTTTTGGTAAATCCGCCCATGCTGCCGCCGACCCAGAGCTGGGTATTAACGCCCTGGAGGCGATGATACTGTCTTTTAACGCCATTGACGCCCTGCGCCAGCACATTAAGGAAAAAGCCCGTATTCATGGCATCATCACCGATGGCGGCGAGGCACCCAATGTTGTCCCTGCCCATACCGCCGGCACTTTCCTCGTTCGTGCTCAGGACGATGCCTACCTGGATGACTTAAAACCGAGGGTTATCAATTGTTTTACCGGTGCGGCAACCGCTACCGGCGCCAAACTCAAGTACCGCTGGGCGGATGTACGTTATGCTTCCATGAAGAACAATATCGGGTTAGCTAATCTCTTCCGGGATAATTTCCAGTCAATGGGCCGTACTATCCCGATTGGCGAGGATAATGCCTGGAGTGGTAGTACCGATGTTGGCAATGTCAGCCAGCTGGTGCCGGCCATCCAGCCGATGGTTGGCATCGCACCGCCGGATATTTTAATTCATTCTGTCGAGTTCGCCAAGGTTGCGGGTACAAAAAAGGCACTAGACATCATTCTCGATGCCGCCAAAGCTATGGCTATGACTGCCGCGGACCTTCTGGCAAATCCCAAAACACTCGCTGACATCCGTGCCGAGTTCGAAAAAAGTTAGCTTTATTCAAGCAAAAAATAGCATTTTCTCCGAAAAAACATTAACATTATAGATGGTATGGAAGCTTATCTTGGTATTGATGTCGGTTCGGTAACCGTTAAGTTCGCTGTTCTCAATTCTTCGGACGAACTCATCACCAACCTATATCTGCCTGCTGGTGGCAGGCCGGTAGCCGTCGTTCAACAGGGACTCGGTCAAATCGGCCGCCGGTTGCCGAAAAATGTCGTTATAAAAGGGGTGGCTACTACCGGAAGCGCCCGTTACCTTGCCGGAGCTATCGTCGGTGCCGACCTCGTAAAGAACGAAATTACCTGCCAGGCAGTAGCTGCGGTTCACTATAAACCGGATGTTCGCTCGGTCATTGAAATCGGCGGGCAGGACAGCAAGCTTATTCTTATCCATGACGGTATGGTGATGGATTTTGCGATGAATACGGTCTGTGCCGCCGGCACCGGCAGCTTCCTTGACCATCAGGCAAGCCGTTTGCGTATGAGTATCGAGGAGTTTTCCCGTCGCGCTTTAGTGGGTAAAGATAACGTTCATATCTCTGGCCGTTGCACGGTTTTCGCCGAGTCCGATATGGTCCATAAGCAGCAGATGGGACATAACGTTGATGATATTATTTATGGTCTGTGTCGTACTTTGGTTCACAATTACTTGAGTGATGTGGCGTCTGGCAAGGATATTCAACCCCCCGTGATATTTCAGGGCGGAGTTGCCTTTAACCAGGGTATTATTCTAGCGCTGCGTGAGGAGCTCAAGATGGGAATAATCGTTCCTCCTCACCATGAAATAATGGGCGCTATCGGCGCTGCCCTGCTCGCCCATGAAGCCGTTATACAAGTGCGTGGCGAATGCCGCTTCCGAGGCTTTGATATCAGCGATGCGGTGTATGACACCTCTTCTTTTGAATGTCGTTCGTGCCCCACCTCCTGTGAGATTACCCGGATTTCGCAGCAGGGCGATGTTATTGCTGCCTGGGGAGGGCAGTGCGATATGTGGGAAACTGCTGCCACCGCTAAAAGGGAGAAAAATTGAAAAGTCTTAAGATTGCGCTTGATGCCGCCGGCGGCGACTTTGCTCCACATGAAATGGTCAAGGGGGCGATTAAAGCTGTTCAGGAATATGGTATTGAAGTTATTCTGGTCGGCAGGAAGAACGTGCTTCGTAAGTTGCTTGAAAAGTCCCCCGTTGAGTCGAGCATAACGATTGTCGACGCGACCGAAGTCATTGACTTTAATGAGCATCCCATCAGGGCGATTCAAAGCAAACCTAACTCGTCAATCGTCGTTGGCATCAAACTGGTAAAAAACGGTGATGCCTCGGCTTTCGTTTCGGCTGGGAATACCGGCGCTGTCGTCGCCTCATCCTTATTCACACTGGGTAGAGCGAAAGGCGTCAGCCGCCCGGCTATTGGCGCATTCGTTGACACTTTACCGTCGCGGCCTGGTTTACTGGTGGATGCCGGCGCTAATGCCGATTGTCGTCCGGAACACCTGCTGGAATTTGCCCGTCTGGGCAGCATTTACAGTAAATATATCCTTAATATCGCTTTCCCACGGGTCGGTCTTTTGAGTAATGGCGTGGAGGAGGGCAAGGGAAACCGTTTAGCTCAGGAAACTTACCAGCTCCTAAAGGAAGCTAAGGATATTACCTTTATCGGAAATATCGAAGGGCATGATATTTCGAGGAAAACCGCCGATGTCATTGTAACGGATGGTTTTACGGGCAATATCGTCCTAAAGACCATTGAAGGTTCTAATGATAATTTTTTAAACTCGATACAGGAGTTGGGCCACGTCTTATCCAGCGTCTCCCGTTTAAAAACGCGTGAGCTGCTTAAAGATATCGGGCTGGGCGCCTGGACAAAGAAACTGGATTTTAGTGAATATGGCGGCGCCTGTCTTTTAGGAGTCAACGGCGCGGTTATTATCGCCCACGGGCGCAGCAAAGCCAGGGCTATAAAAAATGGTATCGGTTTGGCCAAAGAAACTATTGAGCGCGGGATTATAGAAAAAGTGAAAGAGGAGAAACATGAGCAAACCAGTGGAAGTGAATGAAGCTAAATTTGATGAAATGGTTCTGAAAGCGAAAACACCCGTCCTGGTGGATTTTTGGGCGCCCTGGTGTGGCCCCTGCCGTATGGTATCACCGCTTCTGGAAGAATTAGCAGAGGAATATGATGGAAAGATATCTTTTGTTAAGTTTAATGTTGATGGTAACTCTCAAATGCCCTCGAAATATGAGTTTTCTTCTATTCCTACAATAATCATGTTTAAAGAAGGACAAGTAGCGATAAAAATATTTGGATATAAACCTAAAGCTGAATTAAGAAATATCATCAATTCAGCTTTGGTAGCTAAGTAGTAAATATGAGTATGTCATCTAACAAATACGATGTTATTATTATCGGCGGCGGGCCAGCCGGTTTAAGCGCTGGCATCTATACTGCCCGTGCCCGCCTTTCCACCCTCCTTATCGAGAGGGCGGCTATCGGCGGTCAGATAATCAACGCCGCCAGGGTGGAAAATTACCCGGGATATACCGACGGTGTTAGCGGCGTAGACTTAACGCAGGCGATGCATCAGCAGGCGGAAAAGTTCGGTGTAAAAACGCTTTACGACGAAGTGATAGGTATTGAATTAAGCGGCAGGCAAAAAGTGGTGAAAACCCCTCAAGGAGATTTTCTGGCAGGGACGGTTATAATCGCTGGAGGTGCGGAAAGACAAAAACTCGACGTCCCCGGCGAAGCGGAGTTTACTGGCAAGGGTGTATCTTACTGTGCTACCTGCGACGGCGCTTTCTTCCGCGATAAAGCCGTAGCCGTCATCGGCGGCGGTAATGCGGCGGTAACCGAAGCTTTGGAACTGACCAAATTTGCTACCAAAGTGTATATCATCCACCGCCGCAATGAATTCCGTGCCGCCAAAATCATGCAGGAAAAACTCCTGGCGGATAGTCGCATACAGCCTGTTTGGGATACGGTGGTTACAGCCATCATAGGCGATAAACTGGTTAATAAAGTTAAACTGCATAACGTTACGACGAATAAAGATTCCGAACTGGACGTCTCCGGCGTATTTGTCTCGGTTGGGTCGCAGCCCGCTACCGATTACCTTAAAGGACTGTTAACGCTGGACGCTGTTGGCGCTATTGTGACCAACGATAAATTGGAAACCAGCGTGCCTGGTATTTTTGCCGCCGGTGATATCCGCAGCGGCTCCATTCGGCAGGTCGTCGGCGCTGCCGGTGATGGTGCTGTAGCTGCTATCAACGCCAGTAAATATCTTAGCGGATAAAATATATTTTTCATTTTTTTCACTTTGTGTGTGATTAGATATTGACGTGCACCCATAGTTAGATAGATAATAATTTGTCACCAAAAAAGGAGAGTGTTGTGAAGGTTATTTTTTTAGAAGATGTCCCCAAAGTTGCTAAAATCGGCCAGACCAAAGATGTTGCTAAGGGTTATGCCCGCAACTACCTTTTCCCCCGCAAGCTGGCGATTTTGGCCGATTCTTCGGCCGCCGGCGCCCTCGAAGCACACCTTAAAAAGCTTGTTAAACAGCATGCCGTCATCGAAGCTGAGATGGCTGAGCTGGCGAAGAAAATCGAAGGCACGGCGATTACGCTCAAAGCCAAGGTCGGTGAAAAAGACAAACTCTATGGTTCGGTCACCACGGCTGATATCGCTGGGGAGTTAAGTAAGGCTATTGGCCGCGAGATTGATAAGAAAAGGATTGACCTCGTCGAGCCGATTCGTCAGGCCGGCGTATATGACGTGCCCGTCAGGTTTACCCACGAAATTGCCGCTATCATCACAGTAACTGTCATGTCCGATGTCGAAGGCGCTAAAGTACCTGTAAAAGCGGCGAAAGCCGAAGCCCCGGCAGAAGCCAAGAAAGAAAAGAAACCCAAGAAGGAAAAAGCACCGAAAGCAGAAAAAGAAGAAAAAACCGAAACTGAAGAAAAGACTGAAAAACCGGCGGCTGAAAAAGTTGCAAAGCCGGCCAAAGAAAAGAAAGCAAAAGCGGCAGAAGCTGTAAAGGAAGAAGAGCCTGCAGAAAAAGCTGAAAAACCTGCTCCTGAAGATAAAAAAGAAAAGAAACCCAAAGCGAAAGCCAAAAAAACGGAAGAAAAGTCAGAAAAGTAAGGAGTAGTTCCGCGTGAACGATGTCAAACTCCCGCCTAACGATAATGACGCCGAAGAAGCGGTCATTGGCTCTCTGCTGATTGACGGCACATCTATCTTCCAGATTGCCGATTTTCTCCAGGCAACCGACTTTTATTTCGAGCAGAACCGGCTCCTTTTTGAAGCGACAATGGCTCTCTACCAGCGCGACGAAGCTATTAATAACGTAACGCTGGCGCAGGAGCTTTCACGTCAGGGCAAACTGGAAACTGTTGGCGGCACGGCTCGTTTAAGTTATCTCGTTTCCGTTCCCGCTACCTCATTGGATATTGAGCATTATGCCCGCATCGTCTATCGTCTTTCCATCATGCGCCAGCTTATCACCGCCGGCGACCGCATTTCGGCTATCGGCTATGAAGCTGCGCCTGATGTCGAGGAAGGTCTGGCGAAAGCCGAAGGTATTTTATTCCGACTGCGTCGCGGCGGCGGCACGAATGACCTCACCCATATCCGCGAAGTCCTTGATAAATACTTTGAGGTAACCCCGCCCTCCGAGGAACGCCCCGAACGTATGCCCTTCATCCCCTCCGGTTTTGCCGGCATGGATGAATTGCTAAACGGACTCCAGCGCTCCGACCTTATTATCGTGGCTGGACGTCCCAGCATGGGTAAAACCAGTCTGGCTTTGAATATTGCCCGTAATGCCGCCGTCGAATACCGCGCTACGGTAGCCCTCTTCAGTCTGGAAATGAGCCGCGACTCGCTGGTCACGCGTCTGGTCTCCAGCGAATCCGGCATTAACGCCCGTCGTATCCGTTTCGGCGAACATAAGACCGAGGAAGAAGAGCGTAAAGTTATGGAAGCTACTGGCGTGCTCTCCGAAGCCCCGATTTATATTGACGACACCCCGATGATTCGCATGGCAGAGATGCGCTCTAAAGTCCTCCGCCTTAACTACGAACGCGGCATTGATTTGGTTATTCTTGATTATCTCCAGCTGATGCAGGGCGAAAGCTCTGGCCGCGGCGAAAACCGCGTGCAGGAAATCAGCTATCTTTCCCGGGCGCTCAAGGCGTTGGCGCGGGAAATTAACGCACCTGTTCTTGCAGCGTCGCAATTAAGTCGTGCCGTGGAATGGCGCGCCTCCCACGAACCGCAGCTCTCCGACCTTCGTGAAAGCGGCAGTATCGAGCAGGATGCCGATGTCGTTATGTTTATTTACCGTGATGAGTATTATTACAAGAGTGAAGAAGAGTGGATTGCCGCCCACCCCGACCGCGAATACCCCCGCGAGGAAGCCGATGTAATTATTGCCAAACACCGCAATGGTCCCACCGGTCGAATCAAGCTGCGTTTCCGCCATACTCTGGCCAAATTTGAAAGTTTGGGTAGCGTGGAGCCGACATTGCTATGACGCAATTTCAGGGTTTTCCATCAGGCGGTAAGGTGCAATATACCGCCGTACCGAATGTATTTTTCAGCGCTTTATTGCCGCAGATAACGGATATTGCCGAGCTTAAAACAATTTTATACACCATGGCGATGCTTTATACCAAAAAGGGTTATCCCCGCTTTATTACCTACAATGAGTTACTGGAAAACACCGCTCTGATGCAAGGGATTGGTAGCTCGGAAGAAAAATTGCGCGGGGTTTTAAAAATGGCGGTTGACCACGGCGCCTTATTAGGTGTTGGAGTGGAAAAGGATGGAGCTTCGCAGGATATCTATTTTCTTAACGACGAATCCAGCCGTCAAACGGTGGAAAAGATAAAAAGCGGCGAGCTTAAGCTGGCGGGACTTAAAGCCGGAGTTGCCGTTCCCGTCACAGCCGAGCCGCTGCCGGATATATTTACCCTTTATGAGCAGAATATCGGCATGTTAACACCCATGATTGCCGATGAACTCCGTGACGCCGAGACTCTTTATCCTGCGGATTGGATTCGCGACGCTATTAAAGAAGCAGTATCTTACAACAAGAGAAACATCAAATATATCACCAAAATCCTGGAAAATTGGTCGGTAGAAGGCCGCAGTGATGGAACACATCAAAGAGATACTAAAACGACAGGGCCAGAAAAGTACTTCAAAGGAAAATACGGACACATGGTCCGGCGCTGACGGGTCACCGGCAAAAGGTAAGGGTTGCTCTATCTGTAAAGGCGCCCGTGTGGTGCATCCCCTTTTGCCTTCAGGGCAGCCGGATTATAGCCGTACTGTTCCCTGTAAATGTATTCAGTCCGAACAGGATGGCGAGCGTTTATCCCGCCTTAAGCTGTATTCCAATCTCGGTTCTTTGGACCGTTTCACTTTTGATAATCTGATAGCCGAGGGCAGGAGCAGCAATCCGCAAGCCCAGGAACGTTTTAACCAGGCTTTCAAAGCCGCGAAAGAGTATGCCGCCAAGCCGGAAGGATGGCTGGTTTTTAGCGGACCCAGCGGCAGCGGCAAGACCCATCTGGCAGCGGCTATCATCAACGAGTGTGTCGAAAAAGGTCAACCCGCTCTTTATATCACCGCCCCTGACCTGCTCGACCGCCTGCGTTCATCCTTTAGCCCTGATAGTGAAACGCCTTATGACGAGTTTTTCGAGCAGATAAAGACCACCCCATTACTTGCCCTGGACGACCTCGGCGTGCAGTCTGGCACGGCCTTCGCCAAAGAAAAACTTGACCAGCTGCTGACCTCACGTTTTAATGCCGGCCTGCCAACGATTATCATTACCGCCGTGCCCCTTGATGAATTGGATGACCGCTTGCGTACCCGTCTGACCGATGCCCGTTTATGCCGCGTCTTTGTGCTGGAAGAGGCGTCGCCGGCGTCTATCTACGCCTGGTCGCCGGAGTTCGAGCTGCAGAAAAACATGACCTTTATCAACTATAAACGCCGCACTGATTTATCGCTGGAACAGCAGGATAATATGGACGCTGCTTATCGCCTCGCCTTTGATTTTGCCAAGAATCCGGAAGGCTGGCTGGTCTTTATGGGGGAGACGGGCTGCGGCAAAACTCACCTTGCTTCTGCCATCGTTAATTACCGTTACGAAATCGGCAAACCGGCGTTATTCGTAGTCGTGCCCGATTTCCTCGACCACCTGCGTTCTGCCTTCAACCCGGAAAGCAAAATTTCCTACGACCGACTTTTTGAAAGCGTTAAAACCGCCCCGCTTTTAGTTTTGGACGACTTTGGCGAGCAGACAACTAACTCCTGGGTCAAGGAAAAGCTTTACCAGCTTATCAACTACCGCTATAACAGCCGCCTCCCCACCGTTATCACCACCCGCCTGTCTTTAGATGAGATTATGAACGACGTTGACCCGTCTATCAGCTCGCGTTTGGTGGACCGCAATATCAGCGTTACCTTCGCCATTATTGCGCCGGACTTCCGCAATGAAAGGAAACCTGGCAGAAACAGAACAACTCCCCACCCCAAATCCCCCCGTAACCGATAGACTCAACTGTGTTTAGGTAGTCCCTACGTTAACTTTACAATAGTTAGATTATTACATAAAATGTTGTTTACATGGTTCAAATAGTTAAAGCCGAAGAATGCCATATTCCCGGGATTATGAAACTTTGGGAAGAATTCATGGATTATTCTGCCCGAATTGATGCTGTTTTTACAATACGTCCTGGCGCTTCGAGAGTAATTAAACAAAATTTTCTACGGCCGTTCATGAAGTCTAAAGACCACCTGGTATTGGTCGCGTTAGATGGAGACAAAGTTGTTGGATACTCTGTTTCCCAAAAGGTTGATACCTTGGTATTAGTGAAACATAAAGTGATTGGCAATATTCATGATATGTTTATTACAAAAAACCACCGACGTAAGGGTATTGGTGAAAAAATGTATAGGCAAATATTGAAGTGGTTCCATTCTCAAGGCATCGTGCGCATTGAGCTTCAAGTTATCGTAAAAAACCAGGCTGCTATTTCATTTTGGGAAAAACACGGATACAAAGAAATTCAGCATACGCTTTTTAAACAGATTTAGTTTTTTGTTAGAATATTATTCCCTCGCCCCAAAAATCCTGCCTCCGATTCTCACAATATTAGTGCCTTCCTCCAGTGCGATTTTATAAGAATCCGTCATCCCCATAGAGAGGTATTTCATTTCCACATTGGATAAGTGAATCTGCTTTAGTTGTTCGAATAACTTTTTTGTTTCGTGGAAATTTGTCCGGAGTTCTGTAGCCTCCCCCGTCGCGGCCCCCATTGTCATCAGCCCCTCCACCCGGATATTCTTCAAATTAGCTATTGCCTTTATTAGTTCTATAGCGTCCTCCGGCATGACGCCTGCCTTTTGCGCCTCCCGCGCGCTGTTAATCTCCATTAACACCGGCATCACCTTGCCGATTTGCCCGCACCTTTTATCAATTTCACTCGCTATTTCTAAAGAATCCACCGTCTCAATCATGTCGAAAAGCTCGACGGCTCTTTTAACCTTATTTCTTTGGAGGTGCCCGATAAGGTGCCACTCGACTCTGTTGCCGATGGCTTGATAGGCGTTTTCTGCTTCCTGGACGTAGTTTTCCCCGACTATTTTTATTCCCGCCGCCACCGCTTTCAGGATTTCTTGCGGCGTTCTTGTTTTTACGGCGGCGAGGAGCCTCACGCCTTCCGGCAGTTCAGCAAGTATTTGTTTTACGTTTTCTGTTATATTCAATTTATTGACTGCCTCTTCATTCACATTTTACTCTATGCGCTCAATGCCAACAAAATAAAAACTTCCCTGTTTTTAGCAGGGAAGTATATTGTTTAAAGGAATTTTAAGTTTTATGGTAGTGTGTCTTAATACTCTATAGTTTCCAGCTTATTTACCGTTGGCTTTTCTGCCGGCTTCTGAAACGCCTCTTTAATCGAGGTAAAAACGGTGTTAAGCTTATCGGCTTCGCCGGATTCACCTTGTACGGCGAGCTCTTCTTGGATTCCGATGCGCGTTATCCGGATATCGGCCAGAATCCTTTGTATTGCCTCGCTGGCTTCTCGAATAACCTCTTCAATCTCGCGGTGTTTCGTCAGGCGCGCGTTCAGGGTAAGCTGGCTAACTTCGCGCGAATCGTTTTTTAGGGCGTTTTGACGGTATCTGGCGGTTTCGTCTTTCATCTCGCGGATTAACTCTAGCTCTTCCCGAGCGCTGGCTAGTATCCGCTTTAGGACAGCCATGGTTTCATCGAGGCCTAAGAGATTATCTGCCGTTAAATTTGTAGATGTATGTTTTCGGAACTTATGTTTTGGTGTCGTCATATCTTCCTTGATTCTCCATGTCCCATAACTCTGGGAAACGTATTACTTCACTCTAATATGGTACATTATTTGAGACTAATTTCAGAGAAAGACATCACCTATTATCACTGGGTGTTTCCCCCAACTTTGCCCTTGTTCAAAGCTGGGTATTTAGGGTTTCGCGCTTCTTTTATGTTAAAATTAGATATCACTCTTTCTTGAATGAGGAGGTAACACTTTGGCCCCTTCAGAATACCTGGGCATTATTGCTGGAGTTTTCACCACGTTCGCCGTCATTCCGCAAATTATTCGTGTTTATAAACTCAAAAGCGCCCGAGAAATCAGCTTAATCTTCACATCGTCACTGCTGCTCGGCATTATTATCTGGCTGGTTTATGGCATAGTGCTGAATCTCACGGCTATTATTATCTGGAACTCCCTCGGTATTGTCTTAAATGGCTGGCTTTTGTTCGTCAAAGTAAAATATGGGCGTGAAAAAGCTTAAAACTATCGTATTTTCCCGTTTGTCTTCCTTATTAGCCCTAAAAAGGTATAATTTCTTAAAAATAGGGTCGTAAAACCATTGACCAAATGAAACAAATAGTTTACACTGGTGATATGCTTCAAAAGTCGGAAGCCAAATTGAGTATAAATCTTAAGTTAGCCGTTGCTTTCGGGTGTCGGCAATTGCCGGGTATCTGCGGCAAGCCGGTGATGCTTTTATATTAATCAAACAACTTTCTCCGCTTCCCATTATTTTCTTGTATATTGACATATATCTTTAATAAGGTTGGGTGGTACTCTTAAAAGTGTTAGCCAAATGCGGTAAGGAAGCGGACGGAGGGAACAAATGACTGAACAACTTAAAAAACAGCGTGAACAACTGGAAACCGAATTTAAACGCCTCACCGAAGAATTGGCGCAGCTGCATAACAATGCCTCCAGCGCTGAAGAACGGCGTGAGGGTAGTCCTTTTGGCAAACGCGAGGAAGAAGCTACGGAAACCCTCGAACTCGAAAAGCGCCTTGCCCTGGAAAACCGCGTCCGCCAGGAAATGGCTACCGTCGAACACGCTCTGGATAAAATTAAAAAAGGCACCTATGGCCAATGTGATAATTGTGGCCAGCCCATTAACCCGGAACGCTTGGAAGCCTTGCCGCAGGCAAATCTCTGCTTGAACTGCAAAGCATTATTATCTAAGAATGGAAAAGTTGCGACTCCCCCGCGATAAGTGGCGGGATATTATCTTCTGCAGTGTCGTCGTTTTCGTCGTCATTGCTGACCAGATTACCAAAGCATTAATCCGGGCTTATATCCCTCCGGGGGGAGTGCTTTACGACTTCGGCTTTTTCCGTATCGACCATGTTCAAAATACCGGCGCATCTTTTGGTCTCTTCGGAGGTCATTCGCTGGTTATTGTTATTATTTCCATTATAGGCTTATTAGTAATTTTGTTCCTGGTTATTTTCTTCCGCAGCCGATGGTCTTTCCTCCAGAGTAATTGGGTAATCGTCGCCATGGCTCTAGTAACGGGCGGCGCGATTGGCAATAATCTCATCGATCGGCTTCGTCAAGGGCACGTTACCGACTTCCTTGATTTCAAGATATGGCCCGCTTTTAATATAGCTGACATGTGTATCGTTGTTGGTGTTATTCTTCTTGCTTATCGCCTCATTTTCTATTCCGGTCTGACAAAAAGTAAAAAATGACTAAGGTATATTCCTTTGTCGCTGACATTGCTGGACTGCGCCTCGATAAATTCGTCGGGGAAAAGTGTCCTGAGCTCTCGCGCACCCATGCCCAGCAGCTAATCCATGATGGCTTTGTTACCGTCAATGGTAAATCTGCCAAACCCAGCTTAAAACTCAATGCCGGTGATAAAGTTGATGTTGTTATTCCCCCCGAAACCCCGTCCCAACTGGAACCGGAAAATATCCCTCTGAAAATTGTCTATGAAGATGCCGACCTGCTGGTTGTAGATAAACCGGCTGGTTTAGCGGTTCACCCCGCCCCCGGCCACCCCTCCCATACTTTAGCTAATGCAGTTTTAAGCTACCTGCCCGCTCTGGCTAAAGACGCTGATTCTCTGCGTCCCGGCATCGTCCACCGACTCGATAAAGACACCTCCGGACTGATTATAGTAGCGAAAAATCGCCTTGCGCAGGCTAATCTATCACAGCAGTTTAAAAGCCGCGTTGTTAAAAAGACTTATATCACTTTGGTGCAGGGGAAACTTACGCCGGAAAAAGGTATTATTGAGGCTGCTATCGGCCGCGACCCTTCGCACCGCCAGCGCATGGCAGTTACGGCTAAAGGGCGGGAGGCGCGTACCGAATATCAAGTTATTAAGTATATCGGTAATTATTCCCTTTTAGAGATTAAACCTGAAACCGGCCGCACTCATCAAATAAGGGTACACCTGGCGGCTATCGGCTTTCCCGTCGTCGGCGACACTACTTACGGCTTAAAATCCTCCCGCTTCCCCCGCCAATTCCTCCACGCCAGTAAAATAACCTTTAAACTTCCTTCCACCGGCAAAGAAATTACTTTAGAGTCGCCCCTCCCACCGGATTTGCAGGGTGTTCTAAAAGAAATAGAATAGCCTGCTTTTTTGGTTGCATCTTTTTTCTAAAGGTGCGAAAATGTTACTAGACACATCCCGATATATCGCGTTATAATACTACGAAACTGTAGACTAAAAAGGAGCATTTTATGCAGTACCGCAAATTCGGCAAACTCGACTGGAAGGTATCCGCCCTCGGCTTTGGCGCGATGCGTTTGCCAACCCTTGGCGCTGACCAGTCAAAAATTGATGAACCTGAAGCTATTAAGATGATTCGCTATGCCGCCGATAACGGCGTGAATTATATAGATTCCGCCTATCTCTATCACATGGGCCAGAGCGAGATAGTGGTTGGCAAGGCGCTTAAGGATGGCTACCGCCAGAAGATGAAGGTCGTCACCAAGCTGCCCGTCAATTTTATGGAGAAACCCGATGATATTGACAAAATTTTAAACGAACAGCTCAAAAAACTGGATATTGATAAAATAGACTTCTATCTCCTCCATGGACTGAATAAAGTAGGCTGGGGCAAAGTGAAAGACTGGAACGTCATTAAGTGGGCGGAAAAACAGATGGCGCAGGGTAAAATCGGACGTCTTGGCTTTTCCTTCCACGACACCTTTGACTTCTTTAAAGAGATTGTTGACGGCTACGATAATTGGGTATTAGCCCAGATTCAGTATAACTATATGGACGAACATGAGCAGGCTGGCCGTAAAGGCGTGGAATACGCCGCCTCGAAAGGTCTCGCTCTGGTTATTATGGAACCCCTCCGCGGCGGCAAGCTGTCCAAAGACCCCATGCCCGCTCCAGTCGCTAACGTTCTCAAGGAGACCAAACACCAGATGCCTGCCGTAGAATGGGCGTTCGATTGGCTCTGGAACCAGCCGGAAATTTCCGTGACCATCAGCGGCATGAGCACCATGGACCAAGTCAAGGAAAACGTTGCCATCGCCAGCCGCTTTAAAGGGCCCGGCACGTTAAAAGCAGACGACCTTGCCGTCGTTAAGAAAGTTAAAGCTGCTTTTAAGAGCTTGAGTCCTATATCCTGCACCCAGTGCCGTTACTGCCAGCCCTGTCCCAACAACGTTAATATACCCCAGGTATTTCAAATCTATAATGACGCCGTGATGTATGACGACACGATGCACGGCAAGTTCATCTACAACAGCGCATTTGGCATCGCGCAGGACCAGCGTTCCGATAAGTGTGTTGAGTGTAATGAATGCCTGGAGAAGTGTCCCCAGAAAATAGATATTCCCAGCTGGCTTAAAAAAGCCCACGAAGCCTTATACTCCGCCACACCGATAGGTCCTCCCGGTCCCCCTCCCAAGAAAGAAGAGTAAAACAGAAGAGGGGCGTTAAGCCCCTCTTCCTTATATCCTAACTACAAATTACTAACTACTTATACAGCCACTTCCTGAAGATGTACCGGCTGAAAATTGGCATGATAACCCATGTTAAAAGACTCACCAGCAAAGCGCCTACTACCGCGTTAAATGCCCAGAAATTCGCCTTTACCCAGAACAACTCTATCAATGTAATAATCCCGCAGGAGCCCAAAAACACCCCAATCCATGTCACTATCGCCATTTTCCATGGCGGCGGTGCTTCCAGTTCCGGGCATTCCGGTATGGAAAACCAGGTCTCCAGCCCCGTCGCTTCCTGTCGCATCTTGCGCGAAAAAGTGTCCGCCTCGTGCGATAGTTTTTGACGGATATAGGAGGTTTCCCATTGGAGCATAGACTTCTCATCCACAAAATACATCACCACGTGGTGCAGTCCCGTTTGCCCCTTTGACGGCACGAGAATCGTCACTCCGGTATTGCCGGGAGATTCCTTGGCGGCGTCCGCCAGTTTTTTTACCCATTCGTCGTAGTCTTTTTCATGCCCCGGAAAGACGGTTCGACTCACCACTACGGTCACGGCTTTTCCGTCGGTTATGGTCTTTTCTTCTTTTTTCCCTCTCGCCATAATGCTGCCTCCCTCGCCATTTTTGCTTATATTTTATCATACTTTATTAGTTAAACGGCGCGATACCACTTTTATCACTGCGTAGCAATTACCTTAATGGGATGGTAGAATTAATACGTAAATTCCTGAAGAAAGGTTAGCTATGGCTATTCCTGTTAGAGTGCGTTTTGCCCCTAGCCCCACCGGTAAAGTTCATGCTGGCAATATCCATACCGCCATCTTTGATTACCTCTGGGCGAAGCATACCGGCGGCGCGTTTATCCTCCGCATTGAGGATACCGACGTAGAGCGCAAGGAAGAGGGCGCGGTAGAGCATATGATGGAAGCCCTGAAGTGGCTGGGACTAGACTGGGATGAAGGCCCCGTCGTCGGCGGACCTTATGGGCCGTATTATCAGTCGCAGCGCCTCCCCCTCTATAAAGAAGCTGCCGAAAAATTGGTGGTAGGGGGATATGCCTATTACTGCTATTGCTCATCGGAACGCCTTGAGATGATGCGTAAGGAGCAGGACGCGCGTAAACAGCCGACGGGCTATGACCGCTTTTGCCGCAACCTGACGGCTGATGAACGGAAAGCTAAAGAGGCCCAGGGCATCAAGCCTGTGATACGTTTTAAGGTGCCGCTGGAAGGGCAAACGACCATTCATGACCTTATCTATGGCGATATTACGTTCGATTATAAAAACATCGACGACTTTGTCATGCTTAAGTCGGACGGCTATCCTACCTATCACCTCGCTAACGTCGTTGACGATACTGCTATGAAAATAACCCATGTCATTCGCGGCGAAGAATGGATATCCAGCACGCCTCGCCATCTCCTCATGTACGAGGCTTTCGGTTACACCCCGCCTCAATACATCCACATGGCGATGATTGTTGGCGATGACCGCGCCAAATTGAGCAAGCGGCGCGGCGCTGTCTCTATCCTTGAATACCGCGACATGGGCTATCTTTCGGAGGCTTTGTTTAATTTCCTGGTGCTGATGGGCTGGTCTTTGGATGATAAAACAGAAATCATGACCCGACCGCAAATGATTGAAAACTTTAGCCTCGAACGGATGGGCAGAACTCCGGCGGCTTTTAACCAGGAAAAACTTGACTGGATGAACGGCGTCTATATCCGCAACAACCTGACTGTTGAAGATTTGACGGACCGGCTGCTTCCTTTCCTGGAAAAGTATTTACCGTCAGGAATTAAGAGGCCTTTGGATGTCAACTACGTGAAGCAAATCGTGCCGCTGATACGAGAGAGGATAATTACCCTTAAAGATGCGGCTGCTTATGCCGACTTCTTCTTTATTGATAAACTGGAATATGACGCTGCCAAGTTTGTAGACAAAAAGACTGACGCAGCCGCTGCCTTGAAAGCTTTAAAAAGCGCCGAAGAAAAATTATCCTCGCTGGCGAGCTTTGACCGTGACCAGTTGGAAAGTACGTTACGGTCTCTTGCCGATGGTTTAGGGATAAAAGCCGGGCAGCTTTTCAATGTATTGCGGGTAGCGACCACCGCCCGCGATGCCACGCCGCCGCTCTTTGAAACGATGGCTGTGTTGGGTAAAGAAAGATGCCTTAAAAGAATAAGGTCTGCAATATCCATTCTAAGTAAAAACTGAAAAAAGGAGGACAATATGGACACCGACGACACAAAGAAACAAGAAGATTTTATCCGGGATATTGTCCGCCAGGATATTGAGACTAATAGATTCGGCGGCAAGGTGAATACGCGGTTTCCCCCCGAGCCCAACGGACTCCTTCACATCGGACACGCTAAAGCCATCTGGATTAGTTACGCTCTCGCCGAGGAATACGGCGGTTTTCACAACCTGCGCTTTGATGATACCAATCCTGTTTCTGAAAAGCAGGAATATGTTGACGCCATCATCCGGGATGTGCACTGGCTGGGATGGGATATCGAAGGCCGTATTCTTTTTGCCTCTGATTACTTCGAGCAAATGTATGAATATGCCGTGCAGTTAATCAAAAACGGCAAAGCCTACGTTGACGACTTAAATGCCGACGAAATCAGCGAATATCGCGGTAATTTTACCACGCCGGGCAAGCCCAGCCCTTACCGCAACCGCCCGATTGACGAAAACCTCGATTTATTTAAACGTATGCGGGCGGGCGAATTTCCCGATGGCTCAAAGGTGCTGCGGGCCAAGATAGATATGGCAGCGACGAACATGAACCTGCGCGACCCCCTCATGTATCGCATCCAGCGCGCCACTCACCTCCATACCGGCGATAAATGGTGCATCTACCCGATGTATGACTGGGCGCATGGCCTGGAAGATTCTATCGAAGGGGTTACCTATTCCCTTTGCTCGCTGGAATTCGAAGACCATCGGGCTTTATATGACTGGTTCCTGGATGCGCTGGGCGTTTTCCATCCCCAGCAAATAGAGTTTGGCCGATATAGTTTAACCTACACCGTGGTGAGTAAGCGGGTGCTTAGCCCCTTGGTTGATGCCGGCGTCGTTTCAGGCTGGGATGACCCCCGTATGCCGACGCTTTCCGGCTTACGCCGGCGCGGCTATACGCCGGAAGCTCTTAGACTCTATTGCGTCAGCAGCGGTATTTCCCGGGCTAACACTATCATTGATATCAATTTCCTGGAGCATTGCCTCCGTGAGGATTTGAATAAACGGGCGCCGCGCGTTATGGGTGTGCTGCATCCGCTGCGTCTGGTAATTGATAACTATCCGGAAAATCAGGTAGAAGAGTTCGACGCTGTAAACAACCCCGAAGACCCCACCGCAGGGAAGCGTAAAGTGCCGTTCTCTAAAGTCCTTTATATCGAGCAGGAAGACTTCCAGGAAGTGCCACCGCCCAAGTATTACCGCTTGGCGCCCGGCCGTGAAGTGAGGTTGCGTTATGCCTACCTCATCACCTGCGTGGGTGTTAAGAAAAACGAAAAAGGCGAGGTAACCGAGGTTCACTGTACCTATGACCCCGCCACGCGCGGCGGCGACGCCCCGGATGGCCGCAAAGTCCAATCTACGATGCATTGGGTCTCGGCTAAGCACGCCGTCGAGGTTGAAGTGCGTTTGTACGACCATCTTTTCACCAAGGAAAATCCTCTGGATGTGGAAGAAGGCGCTGATTATAAGGATTATCTTAATCCGAAGTCGCTCGAGGTTTTAAAAGCATGCCGCATTGAACCTTCTCTCGCTAATGCTCAAGCTGGCAATTTCTACCAGTTCGAAAGAATGGGTTATTTCTGCGTTGACCCCGATACCGCCCCGGGGAAGCTGGTCTTTAACCGGACGATATCTTTACGTGATACCTGGGCGAAGATTCAAAAGCAGCAGAAATAACACCTTTCACTAGCAGGCTTTAATATGGTTGATAAGCCAAAAGATGCCACCCTCAAGGGTTACCGCGTCCTCGATTTATCCAATGAAAAGGGTAAGCTGTGCGTTAAAATCCTCGCGAATATGGGGGCTGAAATTGTTCGCCTTGCCCCGAAAGGCAAAAAATTTCACGACGCGGCAGCTAAAGCCGATATCTTGGTTGAGACCTTCACGCCGGACTACTTAAAGTCGCTTGGTCTAGACTACGACGCTTTAGCCGCACTTAATCCGCGTCTTATCATGGCATCCATCACTCACTTCGGGCAAAGCGGACCTTATAAAAACTTAAAGTCTTGTGATTTGGTGAATCAAGCATTGGGCGGCTGGCTTTCAGTCACCGGCGAGCCTTCAAAGCCTCTTAAGCTCTTTGGCGACCAAAGTTATAACACGGCGTCGCTCTTTGCGGTTAATGGCATCTTGTTAGCTCTCCAGCAAAGACGCGTTACGGGTCACGGACAACACCTTGATATCTCCATAATGGAGTGTGTTACAGCCACGCTGGACTATGTGCTACCCCGCTATTTTTACGAGGGCGTCGTGTCAAAGCGGCAGGGCGGTTTGCATTGGAATAATGCCTTCCGCATCTTCCCGTGTAAAGACGGTTATATTTTACTCACCATTCACCACCAGTGGGATACTTTAGTAGAGTTAATGACATCCGAAGGCATGGCGGATGACTTAGCAGACGAAAAATGGCGAACAAGGCAGGAGCGCGACCGCCATATAGACCATATTGTAGAAATTATCGAAAAATGGACGAAACAACATAAAGCGAGAGAACTGGAAGCAAAGGGACAGCTGATGCGTTTCCCGTGGGCGGAGGTTAAGTAATCCATGAATTATAAACCGGGCTATCTAGCCCTTTATAAGTCCGGCGAACTTGAACGCCGCGCCAAGACGCTTAATGAGCGGCTGGCCGCCTGTGATATTTGTTCGCGAGAATGCGGTAAGAATCGACTTGAAGGGAAACTGGGACATTGTAATTCCGGCTTATTGCCAATCGTCTCCTCATACTGCTCTCACCATGGTGAAGAGCCAGTGCTTTCGGGCAGTAGGGGGTCGGGGACGATTTTCTTCGGCAACTGTAATATGCGCTGTGTCTATTGTCAAAACCACCAGATTAGCCAGTCGCCGACAGCTCAAAAGAAAAACGAAATATCCATTCAAACGCTGGCGGAACGTATGCTTTACCTGCAGGACGAGTTGAAATGTCACAATATCAACCTGGTCACGCCGTCCCATTTCGTGCCGCAAATCGTTAGCGCTTTAGTGGAGGCGGTACCGCAAGGACTTCACCTGCCGCTGGTTTATAACACCAGCAGCTACGACTCGTTGAAAACTTTAAAAGAGCTGGATAGTGTTATTGATATTTATCTGGCCGATATCCGCTACGCCGATAATAAATTGGCCAGGCATTATTCACATGCCAGGTATTACGTTGACCACGCCCGTGCTGCCATTATTGAGATGCAGCGTCAGGTCGGCGACCTCGTTACGGATGGGGACGGCGTCGCCCAAAAAGGACTGATTGTCCGCCACCTTATTCTCCCCAACGACATCGCCGGCAGCGCGGAGTCACTTAAATGGCTGGTTAAAAAAGTATCGCCGCGAGTGGCGGTCAGCATAATGTCCCAGTATTACCCTACCAACCGCGCCTATAAATACGATGAAATCAACCGCAAAATAACATCGCAGGAATACCAGCGGGTTGTCGATTTGGTGGAAAAACTGGGTATTGAAAATGGCTGGCTGCAGGATATGGCGTCCTCGGAAACCTATCGGCCGGATTTCACCGACGAACAGCCGTTTGAAGGAAAAAGAAAACGAAAAAGGAGGCGGGAAAGGTAGGTCGGCTTACTTTCTCTTGCGCTTGGTAAAGCCAAAAGTTATCTTTAAGCCGTTGAGCTTATCTTTTTTATTAACGTTTTCCATGAAGGTTTTCAGGTCTTTAGTCGGTTTAGCAGTTTTGGCTTGTTTGGTCGTCATGTAAATATCCTTAAAGGTATTTCAGATAACAATTATAACATAGATGGAATTTTTAAGCTAGAGAAATACTGATGGCGATACTAAATGGAATTCGAATACTAGATTTCACTTGGGCTTTAGCCGGTCCTTACGCCACGCGGCTACTGGCGGACTTTGGTGCGGAGGTGATAAAAGTCCAGTCGCCCTTGATGTCCGCCGAGGATGACGCTTTTTCCCGCGGCTACTATGACACCTGGAACCGCAACAAACTGGGGATTACTTTAAACTTGAATAAGCCGGAGGGAATTGCCTTGGCGAAAAAGCTGGTCGCTATCTCCGATGCAGTAGTAGAAAACTTTAGTCCGCGAGTCATGTCCAACTCGGGACTGGGTTATACTAATTTAAAAAAAACAAAACCGGACATTATCATGGTTAGCATGTCGGTGATAGGGCAGGGGCGTAATTACAGCGGCTATGGTCCAACCGTCCACGCTTTATCCGGCATGACGCGCCTTACCGGGTTTCCCGGCCAGCCGGTCGGACCGGGATTTTCCTATGCCGACCATGTAGCGGGATTGTGGGCGTCTTTAAAGCTGTTGGCAGCACTAGAGAAACGAAGCCAAACCGGTAAAGGACAGTATATTGGTGTCTCTGAAGTTGACATAATGAAAGACTTATTACCCGATGATACACATTTGAAACCAATGGGTAATAACTCCTTGAAAGCGGCGCCGCATAACATATATCAATGTAAAGACAGTCGCTGGATAGCTATCGCCGCTTTTACCGAGGAGGAGTGGCAGGGGATAAAGAAAGCTTTGGGGAATCCGGCGTGGGCAGAAGATAAGAAATTCTCTACGTTATCGAATCGTTTAAAGCACTGCGCCGAACTAGATGAGTTGATAACAAACTGGACACGTCAACACACAGCCCAGAACGTAATGTCCTTACTCCAAAAGAACGGCGTAGCGTCAGGTGTCGTGCAGGATGCCGCAAACCTTGCTAATGACTCGCAGTTGCAGTCGCGCGGCTTTTTTATCAAGGATGCCCAAACGCCTCTTGCGGATGCCGTGCCAATCAGGATGTCAGCAACGAAAACTGAATACAAAAGGGCGGCGCCTTCGCCGGGGCGGGATAACGACTACGTCTATGGGCAACTGCTGGGTATCAGCCAAGAAGAAATGACCCAACTTAAGGAAAAGAGTGTCATTTAAAAGACAAACAGGGGTAATTGACTCTATAGTATTTGGCAGTTAAAATAGCAGGAGCGAATACCAAGGGAGAAAAATATGAAATATGTCTGGGCGCCGTGGCGTATTGAATATATACGGGCGGAAAAACCATCCGGTTGTATTCTGTGCGACTTGCCTAAAGAAAAACAGGATAAGAAAAACTATATTCTCTACCGCGGTAAAAAGAACTTTATCATGCTTAATAGTTACCCCTATAATCCCGGGCATCTTTTGATAGCACCCTACCGGCATATCGGCAGCCTGGAAGAGCTGACTGAAGCCGAACGAAATGAGCACTATGAATTGGTAAGTCGGAGCATTGTTGTGCTCAAGAAGGTATTCAAACCGGCTGGTTTTAATCTTGGGGCAAACCTCGGTCGAGTGGCTGGCGCTGGCATCGAAGACCATTTTCACAGCCATATCGTGCCGCGCTGGCAGGGGGATAATAACTTTATGCCGGTGCTGGGGGAAACTAAAGTGATACCGCAGGCGCTGGCGGATACTTATCAAACTCTTATTGGCAAGTTTTAGTGCGTCGGCAGTAGCGAGTTATTTTTTAGTTTGGCCTGTATTGCTTTCCTGCTTGCCGTCGATAGGCAAGGTAAAGTAGCAGCTGGTGCCGACGCCCTCTTTACTTTCAATCCAGATTTTGCCGCCATGGGCTTCAACAAGTCCTTTGGAGATAGATAAGCCGAGTCCAGTACCGCCGGTTCCCATTTTCTGTAAGTGAGAGGGGTGGAACATCCGCTGGAAAAGGTTAGACAATTCTTTTTCCGGTATTCCCACACCATGATCGGTGACGGAAAAGAGCATGTCATTATCCACTTGCCGGACGGATAGTGTTATTTCTGTGCCGGGGCTGGAATATTTCACGGCATTGTTTAGGACATTATCCAATACCT
>Ga0184636_1000011_pt1 | contig 39486 bp, 73 predicted proteins | sample PLM3_60_b2_FD_133164 | JGI IMG/M metagenome (GOLD analysis project Ga0184636, IMG submission 133164) | Groundwater sediment microbial communities from an aquifer in East River, Colorado, USA - PLM4_90_b2 | ecosystem: Environmental > Terrestrial > Soil > Riparian zone | place: USA: East River... | reverse complement strand
TACGCATGAAGCCCCAAGGATATCCGAGGTAATGGGGGCTGCCACCACGGTGAAGGCCAACATTCCTGTCGTGATCGCCGAGGCTCCGATTTTGGCGCTCGTCACCGAGGAAGCCCCGAGCTTCGCGCTCGTAACGACCCCCGCGTCTATCTGGCTTGAGCCTATTGCTGCGGCCTGAATCATGGCAGAAGATATCGCTCCTGCCCCTACCTTTGTGCTGGTAATTACAGAAGCGTCCAAATGTCCGGATCCTATCGCAGCCGCATTTATCATCCCGGAGGTTATGGCTACAGCGCCTATTTTGGCAGAGGTCACACAGCTTGCCCCCAGCTGGTCGGACGTGATGGGCTGGACAGCCACGCTGAAAGCCAACATCCCGGTCGTTATAGCGCTTGCCACAATCTTCGCGGAAGTGACCGAAGAGGCCCCCAATTGATCCGAGGTTATGGGCAAGACCGCGACCGAAAAGGCAAGCATACCCGTAGTTACGGCGGATGCCCCTATTTTAGCGCTGGTTACGGACGAAGCCCCTAATTTCGCCGAGGTTACCGCATTGTCTGCGATATGAGACGTGACGACTGTATCCGGAGCAAGGTGGGCCGACATGATGGCCGAAGCGCTAATCTTCGCGGAGGTAACGCAGGAAGCTCCTAATTGATCCGAAGTGATTGGAAGGACAGCGACCGAAAAAGCGAGCATTCCTGTTGTAATCACGGAAGCAGAAATCTTGGAGCTCGTCACCGAGGAAGCCCCGAGCTTTAGAGATGTCACAGCTCCGTCCGTTATATGCGAGGTGACTATGGAATCTCCGGCGATTTCAAAAGACGTCACCGAGGATGCTGCCAAGGATGCTGTGGGGAACGTAAAGGCTAGCATTCCCGTTGTGATTGAGGACGCGGATATGTGACCACTCATTATGGCGCTGGATCCTATCTTCGCGCTGGTGACGCAAGAGGCTCCCAACTGATCTGACGTTATTGGTAAAACTGCTACAGAGAAAGCCAGCATGCCGGTTGTGATCGCGGAAGCTGCTATCTTTGCCGAGGTCACCGAGGAAGCTCCCAACTGGTCAGAAGTCACGGGCTGAACCGCGACACTGAAGGCAAGCATAGCCGTAGTGATTGCGCTGGCGGCAATCTTCGCGCTAGTTACAGAGGAGGACCCAAGCTGGTCCGAGGTTATTGGTTGAAGTGCCACGCTGAACGCGAGCATGGCAGTCGTAATCGAGGAAGCCGCGATTTTGGCGCTGGTGACAGACGAGCTTCCGAGTTGATCGGAGGTTATCGGGAGGACTGCTACCGAGAAGGCCATCATTCCGGTTGTCACGGAAGAGGCCGCTATTTTGGCAGATGTCACGGCCGAGGCCTCTATCTTCGAGGATGTCACACAGAAGCTCGAGAGATGGGAGGCAACTATGGAATCTCCGGCTATCTCGAAGGAGGTCACAGATGAGGCCGCCAGGGAAGCTGTTGGAAACGTGAAGGCCAACATGCCAGTGGTAATTGAAGAGGCAGCTATATGGCCGCTCATTACCGCAGAGGCCGCGATTTTTGATGATGTCACAGACGAGGCTCCGAGTTTTATTGACGTTACAGCTCCATCTGTAATGTGTGACGTTACGATAGAATCCCCGGCTATCTCGAATGAGGTAACGGAAGATGCGGCAAGGGACCCCGTGGGCAGGGTAAACGCGAGCATCCCGGTTGTAATGGAAGATGCTGTTATTTTGGTCGATGTGACACATGAAGCACCCAGCTGATCAGAGGTTATGGGCAAGACTGCTGCAGAAAAAGCTAGCATGCCTGTCGTCACGGACGATCCTGCGATGTCCGCAGAAGTCACATTCGAGGCCATGATGTGGGTCGTCAGGATGGCATCCGTGTCTATGTCCCCGCTCTCGATGGGCCGCGCAAGCTTCGAGTATCCGGGCGATATGTATTCTCCCATCTTAATCAGGCTCCTTGGCTAGAAATCCGCTCACAAGGACCTCAAAAATCTCGTCCGTGGCCCCGTCGTTGTATCCCCAGACCACCATCTTCCTCCTTACTACCAAAGGCGGGCTGTAATTCTTGGCGTTGTCTATCGTCCCCAGGACGTAATTCATCTTCTCCTGGGATACGGGCTCCCCGTCTATGTCCCATTTCAAGTGGCAGTCGGAATTTTTCAGGGTGCTCGCGAAGCTTGTTATGAATCCGGCATATCCCTGGGGAATTCTCAGATCGTATATCTTCGCGTTCGATCCTGCTGTTATCGTGACCGAATTGAAATTTATTGGTATCGCTGTCTGCGACATACGATTACCTCTTTCCCCTATATAGAATCAAGGCCACAATCGCGACAATTCCCAAAGCCGTGATGCAGAAAATCATAAGGTTAGGATCCACGGAAGGCGCGGCCTGGGGGGCGGCGTCGGCATAGGGATTAAACTGTTGCGGAGCTGGCTGCGGGGCCTGCGTGAAATTCTTCGGCGCGAATTTTCTGAAATAGTCCTCTGGGGTGGCTTGAAATACCATATTTATATTTGGACCACTTAAAATATAAAGTATGGGAAGGGAAACTGGCTTCTTGGACTATAATGTGAGCAACATCCTCACGAATCTCCTTCAGGCCGAAGACCACCTTCGGGTTTTATACGGAAAAGATAGCGACGGGGAAGGCCACAACTCCTGTGTGTCAAAGCATCTTATGATCGTTTCGGGTGAGGCTTCCGAGGCCGTGAGCCATTCATCTCACGTAAATCCAGAGAAAACCCCCGTATTCAGGAAGATCATGGCCGATGCAACCGAGCTGAGAAAGGATATTAACGAGATGAACGTCCAGGACGCCATCGTAAGGGTGAGGGAGATAAGAAAAGAGGCCGAGAAGCTAGATTCCCGCTATGATACTTCGCGCTGCAAGGCATGTTCCTTGGATGGGGATAGCTGGGGCGCGAGAAACACAAAAGATTTAAATACCACCTTGTTCAATAATAATAAAGAAACGGGTGTAATTAAAATGAAAATGTCTGAATCAACTAAACAGTTACTGGCCATAAACGGTGGCCAGTTTGTCGGAAGAGCAGTATCTGACGTGGCTGCACCATACTTGGACGCGGCGGTTACACCTGGAGCACAGCTTCCTTATAGAGCGTCAACCTGGCTAAACATAGCCGGAGGGATCGCTCTTCAGATAGTTGGACACAAGTATCTGAAAGGAGGAGCACAGCTTGGTGCGATTATAGTTGGCTCACACATGCTTTCAAAGGTAGTCAACTATGCGATGGAGTCTTCTGTTGGCGGGTCAGTATCCGCAACGAGGCTTTCCGTCAGATCAATAGCACCGGCTTCCGTAAACAGCGGGTTCTCACAGGTCCCCGGCTTCTAATGGGAGAAAACTATGGCACTATTAAACGTGACTGATAAAAGGCCTGACATGCTGATTGATGCAGCCATCCGACAGGTCGTAGGTCTCGCACAGGCCGAGTGGTCCCCATTACAGTATGAGGGCGAGTTCCCGGTCAGCGGTTTCGGAATAAGCGAGATAAGGCCATACCATATAGAGAACACCACATCCAACATCCCACAGTATTCCAATCTGAACTATTGGCAGACATCAGTGGTCACAACCAGCTCGTGGGCGACGTGGATAGACGTCACCATGGACAGGGATCAGTATGTGATCGTGGAAGGACTCTTCTTCCTTGATGCCGACCCGGTAGTCACAGAAATTGCGGTAACAGCAAACGGTGTGGATCTTCCTGTAATAAACATTGAGCAGTCATATGCTCTGGACACGGGGAGGATATGGTTCACGAAGCCTTTCTTCGTAAAGCCGAACAACCAGCTGAAGATACAGCTATACGGAAGACAGGGCATAACATCAAATTCAAGCGTGCGGATTGGGCTCCTGGGACATACCATCGCCAAGAGGCCGAGACTCATAACAGCATCTTAAACCGGGTGAGATTTCGGGACCACGTTAAAAAAAAGAGTGGTTGTGATCATAATGACAGAGGTATTAAGGATTGGGGACAACGTCTTCATTCCCAGACTCGACAACAAGTATTTCCAGGTTGCGGCTGTGGAGCCATTCACATACGGAACCGGGGAATCTGCTACAGCGGAGTTTAGCTCTACGACTACCGGAAGCAATACAGGATTTGTTAATGTGTCTGTCCTTGAACCGGACGACAGGCCTAGAAGATTGTTCCAGGTCTGGCTTGGAGTCAGGGATGGATGCACTTATTTTGTAAAGCTACCTGTGGGAACAGACCGCTGGGGTGTCGATGAGGATAAAGACGTCGGGTTTATCGACAACGACAAGGCCCCTTATTTCGCGAAGAATAAGCTATACGAGTTCTGGCTGGTCCATGATACATATCCCGCGATAAAGGCGAGCAACGCCACAGGGACTACGCTGACTCCGAAGGTTTACTTCGAGGGATTGAAATACACGCTGCAGGAATTAGGACAAAGGCCTGCAGTATTCAGGACCGTCCTGGTGGGAGGCCCTGAACAGCCTTAAGGTGGTATTATGCCAGCAGATTTAGAAACTCCAAATGACACGAGATCCCAGCAGTGGTTACTTAACGGATACAATGGATCCATAGAAAGGGATCTGGACATGGTAAGAAGCCAGCTCGGAGCATACCTTACAACGACATCCACCACCCAGACCGTGGTCCTTTCATGTCCAACAGGTAAAACCCTTCATCTGGACACGCTTGTAGTGAACTGCTCCGGAGCCACAACGGGAGGAATAACTTTCTACGACAGCACTTCCACAACAACCCCGGTTTTCAAGGTCCAGGTCGGAGCAACGAGCAGCTTGTTCGTCACGGGAATAAAGGGCATCACATTCACAACCGGAATCTACATGCTCCAGGAATCCTCATTCGATATGAGCGTGCGGGTCGGCTGTATTGTGAGAGACAGTTAAACCCTCCAAGAATAGGACTTCATCTGGGTTGTCTACAGGTAAGGCTTTTTATACCAAGCAGCCCAAATACTATTTATGGGAGAAAAAACCCTTACTCCGGAAGAGAAAGAGGAGCTCGCGAAGCAGGGCATCAACGTAAAGACGGCCCGGGTTACCCATGGAAAAATCACGATCAGGGTGGGATAAATGGTAGCCATAGAGGACATGCGGAATTCTATTATTGCCCGGGAGTTCGGTGCACGGGAGGATGACATACAGGTTTACATTACCCTTCCGGCTTCCACGACAATCACCACCAGTGTCGCTTTCCCTTCGAAGGATGTGTGGATAAAGACCGATCAGAGGTTCGGAACCATAGACGCAGACGTTTTTGAGGTTACGCTCATACCTGACGGCGAGATAGCCGCGCAGGACCTGCTTATGGTGAAGAATTTTGCGGATGAGTCCTTCCGGTGTGTTTCAGGATCCATAATCATGAACAAGATAGACGTGAAGATTGTCAACACGGATTCCGGAGCGGCTCACACATTCATATTGGTAATCCGGGGGTTCCTTATCCCGAAGACGAGATACGAGGAATTCATGAGGGCCATTCAGCAAGTCTATCTTCCGGATGAGACGATAAACAAGCTGGCCGATGCCATAACGAAAAAGCTCAGGATGGGGTAAATATGGCGCAGAGAGAGAAAGAAACTAAATATTTCGCTGTAACAGCCTTAACCACTGCCACGGGCGTTGTTGACGAGAATCCCATCCGGAAGTTCCTTATAATAACCAACAATTCAGCCAAGACTGTTTATTTCGGGACCGATAAGAGGGTTACCGTATCGTCTGGGATGCCCCTTTATACAAATACGTCTTACATAATAAGGGCCACGAACATGTATAAGGGGCCTATTTTTGCCATCACCGAGGCCGGGACAGCCAATCTCAGGGTTATGGAATTCAGCATATATTGAAATTGCCCGAAAACATACAACGTCATGTATGAAAACAGACAATTTAGAATACCTTTGAAGAGTCAATCTTTTTCTTTATTCCGAATATCTTCGTCACCGCTTTCACGGTCCTCTCTATGATCTTCCCACCTATCATTATTTTTACCCCGGCTACGGCCACAAAAAACAGGGGAAACTCCATGATGATGACTATCTCGTCCACGAAGGGCTTTGTGATCTGCTGAACCCCGAAAACAAGGCCAATCGCATATACAATAAGGCCTATGATCGTGAACGCAATTAATCCAGAGGCCCCGAGTATGGCCGCCTCCATGTAGTTGCTGTCTCTCTTTCTCATATCACAGCATCCTCCTGAACTTGCCCAGGTTCCACTCCAGCCACGGCCTTCCCTTCGGGTTGAGCACTATCTCGCGGTAGAGGTCTGGCCTTTTATCCTGAAGGTTGATTAGCACATTCGCCGAGCTCAGGTCATCCGGGTTTACCCCCATTATTTTTGCGAATATCCGAGCTATTCTCAGAATGTCGCCTGCATGCTGCTGCGCCAAGATACTGAGATCCACATTCTCGTTTATCGCTTTGTGTAGGTCTTCGGTCTTGAATCTGCTTATCAGTTTTAAAAATGACTCTAAAAGTATTTGTTCAGTTCCCATGTGAGGCCGCCTTATCTCGGAAGTGGAAGTTTATCTGCCGGGGTCCCTGGCAAAAAGCTGTTGATATAATCAGGCGGTTCTGTTGCAACCTCGGGAGGAGGCATCCCTGTCCCCGTATCGGGCATTGGGGGCCGGTCGTATGATTGGCTTGCCGCTGCAGGCACTACCCCAGCGGTCTTGTATGCCAACGCCTGCCCCAGAGGCTCCAAGATGGGTTCCCTTATCCTGTCAATTACGCTTGTGATCAGGCCTGTCGCGAGCTGGCCTGTGCTTTGTTCCCCCGAGGCTGCCTGGAAGCCCTTCGTGATGGTATCCTGAAGGTGCTTTTCTGCGGTTTCCTTAATCATCTTGTTTATCCCCGTGGATCCTTCCTGCTTTATGCGCTGAAGCTCGGTTCTGATATCCTGCATCTGTTCCTGCCTTATCTTATCCTGGGCTTCCTGATACTGCTGGCGAAGGGTCTCAAGCTTCGTGTCCGTCTTCTGCTTGTTTTCCTCCACAAGCTTCATCATGTCCAGGGATTCCTTGTGGGTTCCGGCCTTCTCGGAGACCGTTCTCAGAAGCTCCTGGTATCTTTTGTCTTCCTCCATCTTCTCGAGCTTCTTCTGCAGCTCAATTACAGCCGTATTTTGCTGCCCGTTGTTCTGCTGGCCTTTGAACAGGTCCTTGAGCTCCCGGATTTCCCGGGAAACCCGGTCGTCATCCCCGCCGCCTATCTGCTTGTCCAGCATCTTCAGGCCGTAGATGGGCATGAGCATGTTCATCATTTCCTTCATGGGGTTGTCTTCCGGGCCCTGCTGCGATGCCTGGAGCCTGTCCATATAGGCGAGCTTCATTATACCGTCCAAGCCGCCCAGACCCCCACTGTCCTCCTGCTCCATGCTTTTTATGGTGCGCTGGATTTCCTTCATCCGGAGCGATGCAATCCTGGTCTGAAGAAGCTGCCTCATGTCCGTCTCTGTCCCGTCTATTCCCTGCGCGTCCGGCTTTGCGAAATCGCTCAGGGCCTGCGAGCCATCGGCTGTTTCTATTATCCTGCCGCTTCGTATGAGAGCGGGCTTTATCCCCTTCACCTTATCGCCGTAGTCCTTCACGATCCTGTCAAGAATCTGACTCCTGTCCGATATCCCTTCGGTCTTCATCAGCTCGTTCACAATCTGCTGGCCCTCGGGGGATAGCTGGACTGATAACCTAGCTGCAGATAGCGGCACGGAACCTGCAGACGGCCTTCCTGGTCCTTCTGGCATAAAAAATCACCTCAAATATCTATATTTATTGAATTATGGATAGAATGTATTTATAAAGAGGGCGTATAAAATATACATAATATTCCAAAGGAGGGATTTTATGCCTACGGAAAAAAGAAAGGCCACCATCGGATACACTGCCTACGTGACACCTGAGCAGGATGCCGAGATTATGAAGTATGGGGAGCACCTTGTTCAGCGGGGGCTTATTCCCAAGAACACGAAATACGCGATCGTGAAATATCTTCTGGACCAGGTCTATATAACCATGACACAGAGCTTCCTTCCAGGGGATCCCAAGTTCGGGGGTGGCACAATTAGCACAACTGCCACCAGCCCCCCTGCAACCACACCTGTCGGCCAGAATGTTCCCGGAAAGCCCGAAAGAGTTTAAATCTCCTGCATATAGATAGTTCGTATGGATACGAGGCGAAAAGCATGAAATTCGTGTGTATAGCCAGAAGGAAGGACACGGGGGATGAGCTGAGGTTTTTTATAAAGAACTCCTCCAACATCAACTGCGCTTATCTGAAGGGCTTGGCCAGGGCGCACACAGGCTTCGGGATTAATTACCCGGGCACGACCATCTTTAATCCCACGACACAAGAGCCAGAACCCCAAAAAATCATCGTGATTATCGAGGAGCTCGAGGGGTGAAATCGTGTATAGATGCCGTAATTGCGGGCTGAAGGTAAAGGAAATCCCCAAATTCAAGGAGGGGGAATGCCCGAAAAGTCACCAGCACGAGTTCAGGAGGGCTGTATGATGGAGATTGTCGTTTCTGGGATCATCATAGGGGACCTTTGGTTTGTGGCACTTCCATCCAAGAATCCGGCCGCAGTTGTTTTTTTCCTTGCCTTGGGGATATTCTGGGCGCTTATTCTCGCCTATTTTACAGCTGTAGATTTTAAGAAAAGGAGGTCCATTATGGCAGAAGAAACAATCAAGGGAAAGGTCGTAACCATAGACGAAAAAAACGTCTATCTTGAGTTCGGCTCGACCCAAGCGGAGTTCCAGTTCTCCTCGAAGGGCAACCTTGCCAGGAAGCTGAAGCTCAAGGAAGGCCAGAAGGTCGAAGTGACCATAAAGGCCTAAAGAAAAATGGCCCCGCAAAACCGGCCAGGATCACCGGGGATGAGTGGAAAATGCCCCTGGGATACGTCCGAAGCATGCCACTGCAGCTGGGAGCGAAAGGGCCTTTTCATAATTACAGGTGTAAAAGGAGGGAGATAGCATGGAATTTGAAATTGAGGAATCCTTTCCGCAGACGGCCCATGTGATCCTAAAAACCGCCCAGGAGAAGGCCGACTTCATCGAGGCGCTCGGGAAGCTCGGAGCCGAGAATCTCATGGCCATCACAACGGAAAAGGAAGAGGAACAAGTGTCCACAGCCACGGAAGCTATGCGCGTCCTCGTATCCATCAGAAAGAACCCGAAATGCAACCATGCGGACATCTGCAAGGACACGGGCATGGGTGCGGAACTGGTAAGCGAGAAGCTTGACACGCTTCTGAAGGCCGGGAAGATAAAGCAGCGTATGAAGGCAGGCGTGGCCCACTACAAGTCTACAGGGAAGAAGCACAGGTGAACCATGAAGGTATTGGACAGGGAAAGGGACGCGAAGGCATGTATAGCGGATTTGATACCCATGCTCGAGAAGCACGGATACGCTACATTCAGCCGGGCGGCCAACAAGCTCATACGTGATCGCAGGGATGCCGAGAATATTAGGCTCCTAATCTCTCAAAAGGAGCAGGAGCTGGCAGCTCTGAAGGCCAAGAACCCGGATGTTTTCCGGGAGACCCATAAAAAGAAGGAACCCGGGACAGGCAGGGGGATAGAAACGCTGGTGGATTAGCATGGTTTTGCATACAGGAGTTATCAAACTAAAACACATCAAAGAATGTAAAATATGCCAAGAGAGAGTGTTGGCGATAATAATGAATGGGGAAAGCCCCGACAAGGCCATAAGAAAATTTCCTCTCCCGAAGAAGGTATGAGCATGGACTTGGTTGAGAAATTCAAAGCCATCCTGGAAAAACAGACCGAGAAGGATCCACGACTGGCTTACCTCGCGGCCACACAGGACGAGTGGGAAAAATACCAGGCCGTTGTAAAGCCAGCTCGCAAGATCTATGACACGGCCGTGAAAGACGTGAGAGATGCTTACGTGAAAGCCATATATGCGATGCCTCGAAAGAAGAAGTGACAGCATGGACGGATTCATATACGACCTGAAGACCCGGAAGGAGAAGCTGCTCTGGATACTTTGGAGCGCCGGGGTTATGCTTTTTTGCACGTGGGTGCTTTGAAAAGGAGGGATAGTATGGCGATGAGGATATACATTCCGATCAGCTCGGCGCTGTGGCAAAAAATAAACGAGGAGGCCCGCCTGGAAGCGATAAGCCCGAATCAGAAGATAGCTGACGTGCTATACGAGAAGTTCGGAGCGGATGGCGAGGACCCACCATAAGAATTAATTGAAATAAAGAATTACAGCAAAGGGTTCCGGCCGGGGTTTTTTCGCTTCTAGGCCGAAGGGGAGCAAAAAGGCCTCCCTATATGCTGTTTTCCCATGTCGCTTTATATGACAGAAAGCGACATTTAAAAAGTCGCTAGCCCAAAGATTAAGTGAAATAAGGTATTACAATTAAATAATCCGGTGGAAAAATGGAAAGCTTCGTGGAATCCGTGGGGGATACTATGCCTGACAGAAGGCCGAAACAGGATCTTGTGAAATGGCTCGTGAACACGAAGGCCTGGAGGAAAAAATGATAAATTGGTTTGTCTTTGGTTGCCTGGTTTTCTTTACATGGCTTTGGGTTATGTGCATGAAAAGGGCATGGGGGATATAATGAGACCCCGCACAAAGAAAGCCCTGCGCTTCATAGCCCAGACAGCCGTATTCGTGGGGCTGGCCTTCCTGATGGATTGGCTCTGGAACGCCGTGGATTCCATCTTCGTGAAGATTGTAGCAGCCATCTTGGTGGGGTCTCCGCTATTTTTTCTGACATGGTCAATTTTTGATGACACCCGTAATTTTTGCCGGGGTCCCTGGGCAAAACTCCGCATGCTAGTAAAAAGAGGCAAGGAACCTGGGGTAACTGACCCAGACATGCCCACAAAAGCGAGGAAGCCCCGCGTGCGCGCCCCGGCAGCCCCAGAAACGGCCGACCTTGGGGACGAGCCCAAGACTACGGGACAACTTTTGAAGGACGTCGGTATAACCCGGGGTAAAACCACTGGTATAACCAAGCAGCCGGCATTTACACCTGTAAAAAGGATTATTTCCGAGGTCTGCGAGCCGGAGGATCCCCGCAGCCAGATCCGCGCAAAATGGCAGCCCTTGATAAAAAGGCTCGAGGACGGGGAAAGGATTTTTATAGGCCGGAACGATCATTACGGCTCGGCCAGGGGCACGGATATTTTGCTGTGCGCCAGGCGCGACCTTAAGAGGCTTGGATACAACTGTAAAATAAAAAAGAACGGCTACGATGGTGAAATATGGCTCGAAAAATCGCCCCAATTAAAATAATGCAGCTTGGGAGGACCAAGCCGGATTATACGATAGACATAAACGACCTGGCCGAGATCAATAGCCTGGAAGCCGAGAAGGAGATGGTAAGAAGGGATTACGCAGAAGGGCGCATCAAGACCCACCCGTCGATAGCCTTTTCCCTGCTTTATAATCAGAGAGAAGCAAGGAAGGATAATATTTTTTACCTTAAGAACATCGGGGCTTTGAAAGGTCTCGACATCCGTAATGAGATGAACGGGACATACATCCGGCATCTCAGCGTAATAGAAAACTATGAAAAAATGCGGAAAGAGATAGGCAACGCTCCCGAATGCAGGAAAAGACATCCGGATCTATGGAAGGAATACCGGATTTCAAAGATATGTGTTGACAGGTATCGGAGGTTCCTGAAAGGCCGATGGACCGTGCCGAGCAGGAAAGGTAAGATGCTCAGATGCTTATCATGCGGAAAGGTCCTTTTTAAAGGCGAGAAACTGTTCATGTGCATCAAATGCGAGAACAACCAATCCGAGAGATTCAATAATAGGGGAAAGTGGAAAACCGATATAATGAGGGAAGAAATACTCAAGTTCCCAGAAACGATGTCCTTTGAGGAAAGGCGCTTCCACATAAAAAAGAGCTTCAGAAGAAGGATAACCACGATTAGGATTGCCCGAAAAAAAGAATACTTACACAATCGGTATTTAACAAAAATAAAGTCCGCAAATGCACCGAATCGGACTTAAGGAGCAACCATGACATTCCAAGATAAAGGCATGGAGGCGGTCCCTGAGCCCTGCCCCGAATGCGGGAAGCTTATGCGGGCACAGAAGAGCGCGCCCTGGTTCCAGGCATGCATGGCCTGCCTGAAGGGGTGGAACGTGAACTACAGCCCCCCGCAGATCTATTGGGAGGCCACGAAGAAGGAGAGGGAGAGGATGAAGCATGCCCCGTAAAATCCCCCGCTTCCTGAGCAAGGAAGAGATGAAGGCCCTTATGGACGTGGCCAAAAAAGACAGTCCCCGCAATTACATGACGCTCCGCATGCTGTGTTTTCTGGGTCTCCGGAACAGCGAGATCCGCAAGCTCACGGTCGAGGACGTGGACCTGATGAAACAACAGGTGTTCGTCTCCCAGGGAAAGGGCAAGAAGGACAGGATCGTGGCCGTCCCTGGAATGAAGCCCTTCCTTGAGGAGCTCGATAAATGGACGGCTGAGAACGATAAATTTTTCGACCTTTCTGCGCGGCAGTTGCAGCGCATCGTGAAGGCATATGCGGTCAAGGCTGGGATACGAAGGCCCCTGGAGATCCACCCGCATACGCTCCGTCACAGCTACGCGACCTATCTTCAGGACAAGACCGATAACATACTATTTGTCAAGGAGCAGATGGGCCACAGCAAGGTTGCCACGACCGAAATTTACGTGCACATGGCCATGGAAGCTCGCAAAAAGAAAACGGATCAAGCGTTTTCTGACTGGTGATGACATGACTTACATAATCGGCAGCAAGGACATGCGCTACTGCAGCTCCTGTGGAGTTCCCATTACCGACCGGGCCCAGAACGCCAAATACTGCAAGCAGTGCGCCCGGAGGGTGGCTCGCGGCTGCCATAACAAGAGCAGGAGGAAGTGGAGGAAAAGATATGGGAGAGAAGCAGACCAGCCTTGGAAAGCCGGCCGTGAAATACAGCCTCGGGCCATATAATGAGGTTAGGGAGGACAAGCAGCAGATAAGGATCACGGAGGGCTGTCCACACAATCATCCCTATTGTTACGAGCCGACCGAGATTAAGATTTTTCCCATCCCGGAGATCGTCCGGAACCGCGTGCGTATAAGCGACATGAACCTGTTGTGCAAGCCCCAGGCTCTTGACATAATAGGGGAGCTCGGGGAGAAGGAAGTGGGCGGGAAGCCCGTATATTACGAGCTCATATGCGGCATAGATTACAGGTTCCTAGACCAGGAGCTGGCAGACGCGCTCAAAAATGCCAGATTCATAAAAATGCGCCTGGCTTGGGATCTCTCATACAAGGACCAATATGAGATAAGGGATGCGATAAAAATGCTCGAGAAGGCTGGGTATAAATCGAACAACATCATGCTTTTTATGATATGTAACTGGAAAATACCTTATAAGGAATGCTGCGACAAGCTGGACGTGATGAAGGTCTGGCGCGTAAAGGTCTGCGACTGCTATTACGACAACCAGATAAAGAACATCCAGCCCGTCTATTGGTCAAAGCCGGAGATAGACGATTTCAATAGAAGATGTAGGAAGCACAACCAGCTCGTGAATTTCGGGATAGATCCGGAGCCAGAAAGGTATAAATCATCTTTTTAAGCGGGATTTTTGCATTTTTGTGTGCAAATATTCAAATAAAACCCCGATTCCCAGGATTTACTTCTTCCTGACCCACTCTATGTGGTCGTCCAGCTTCTTCTCCAGGGCCCGCAGCCTGGCTTCCAGGGCGGCCAGCTTCTCGGATGTATCCACGTGGGCATGGTTTGAAGCCGCGTAAGTGACCACAGGAGCCGGGGTAACTGGGGACGCTTCGGCCTTCTTCGGCTTTTTCTTCAATATGGACATGAGTATATTTAACCACAGTCGTTTAAAAATACTGTATGGAACCCGAGAACGTGAAGCTTCCCCCGATCCTTGGCTGGGTTGGGGGGAAATCCAAGCTAAAAAACACGATCCTGGACCATGTCCCCAACGGGCACACGGTCTACGTGGAGCCCTTCGTGGGCGGCGGGAGCCTGTTTTTCGCCAAGGACAAGAAGCCCAAGATGGTCATAAACGACAAGAACAAGGAGCTCGTCAAGTTCTACAAGGTCATGCGCGAGAAGGGCTGCCAGCTATTCAACACATGTCAGCTTCCTCAGAACGAGAAGCAGTTCTACGCGATCAAGGATAAGGGCGATAAACGGAACACCTGTGATTTTCTGGGCCTTGTGAAGCAGAGTTACGGCTGTAAGCAGGACAACGCCAACATAAAGAATAACCGGACCCTCAAAAACTCGAACGTGGCCAAAAGGTGCGCGGATTACGAGAGGCTTCTTAAGAAAACCGTAATACTGAACAGGGATTTCGCGGACGTCATCCAGAAATACGACTCAAAGAACACTTTCTTTTATGTGGATCCCCCCTATCCAAACACCCACAGATACCACCTCCCGGAGCTTCCGGCTGAGAGAGTGAAGGAAGTCCTAGGGGGGGTAAAAGGAAAATGGCTGCTATCGTATTCAGACACGCCGGAGATCAGGAAGCTCTTCAGGGACTACCACATCAAGAAGGTCAAGACGAAATACACGATGCAGGAGGCCACTCAGAAGGCCAACGGGCAGGAAATCCATCCGAAGGAAGTGAGCGAGCTCCTGATAGCCAATTATGACCTGAATGACAGGAGTCTTGGGAACCCGAGGCCGAGGAACAAGATGAGCATGCTTCCGGATGTGAGCAACCCGCACGACAATACTGTGGCCAAGGTGGGTGTCGGGGCCATGGTCGTCAGCGTGGGGGCCGCGATGGCCCTGAAGGATCCTAAAAATCCCGTCGGGTGGATAGCTTTCGGGACAGGCCTTATGATAGCGGGTTCTTGATTTTATAATAACGTATTTTATAATGACGCATTGTATTTTATAATTATGAATAGCTCCCGGAAATACCGCAAGCAGGGAAGCCTTCAGGAGTATTCTGAGCTGGTGAGAGACCGTGTCCACAACTGCCTGAAGCACGGTGATACTAACAACCTCAAAAAATACCAAGTTTATCTGAAGGCATCAATAGAACGGGTCGAATTTAGTGCCTACCAGGAAGTTCCCATCGTTAAGAGGCGACGCTGTCAATAGCCCCGGATTTGTCGTATTGATGTCTGTGGGTGAAAACGATGCCAGTGAATATGGAGATGAAGCTGCCGTCCACGGCTTAGGAATTGATGGCATTATTCCCCATGATGTAAGAAGATACATGGCTGCCCCGCCGATTATGAGCCCTCCCAAAAGACCCGCTGCAGTAGAAATTTCAATCACCTAATTAATCATTTACATTCAAGCCTTTTTAAGCGTTTAAGCGCCTCGTGGTGTTTGCCTTCCTGTTTCCGTATTTTACCGATAGTCCTTTTTGAACCAGGTGGAGCATTCAGCTCGAGGGTCCTGTATTCCGAGTCCGCTTTCTTCTCGTCCTTTATCGCGGCGTCCAGGAGGCGGCAGTAACGCTTGGTGGCCATACCATCACTTCATGCGCGCTAATTCAAGGTTGGATTTGCCCTTTGCCCATTTGTCATAAGACCCTTTCTTGAACAGCCCGAAGCCCTTCGCCAGCAGGATCACACCGCTTCCGCCGAGGCCGAGCGTTATGAGGACATCTATCGGCGAGATCTGCTCCTGCGACACCTGTGTCTTATGGGAATACATGTAAGCCGACCCCAGGAGGAAGGCTCCCGCTCCGATGTCGCGGACTTTCGGGTTCACTGTGAATTTCTTGGACATAATAATCATTTAATATTTCTTATTGTGTTTCCATAATCTACTGTTCCCAGAATTTTCTTTATATCGTTCGCAGTATGTTTGTCTTTCATTCTCCTCATATCGAGAACCTTCAATAAATCATACTTTTTCACAATAGAATATGGAAGGGTATTATTTACGAAAGGGATAACATTTTTCCAGTTACTAATCATGAGTCGGTGTGTGTTGTTTTTTTTATCTTTGCAATATACGCCTGATGTTATGCCTTCGGATTCCAAAAATTCTTTTATTTTGAATAAAACATGGGTGTCCTTTTGAGTTAAATAAATATATGGAACCACCACATAACAGAATTTACCCCATGCGCTTTTTGCTTTTTTAATTTGGACTAAAATGTGTCCTTCACCATCGAGAAATCCAGCCACATAAGACCACTGTTCTTTGTTCATATTTTACACCTGTCATATCGGGGGGCATGTTCCACTCGATGTTTTCTTTTTCATTATTCTCTGTGAAATCGTGCCTATGCGACATTTATTTATTTTTCTATTATAAAAACCTTTCGGGCAGCAGATCGTGAGCTTGACGCCTTTCTTGATAGACTTGGTCCGGTAGCTGCCCGGAGCGCATCTTGAGGGAGAAATAAGCCTCTTGCGACAATACTTCGCGCGCCTGGATCCAGCCTCAATCCCTGGCATAGACCCCCCGCTACTTCTTCAGTTCCTTTTTCATGCAGGCACGGAAACCCTTGCCTTTACCCTTACAGTGCTTCGCAGCCCGCTTAAAGCGAGCCTGCTGTGCATGCTTGCCTTTCTTCTTGGCCATAATTATGAACGGGAATTATTTGTGTTTCTTTCGGTGTCTCTTCTTCAGCTTCTTCCCGCATTTTCCACCCCTCTTTTTGGGAGCGGCTCGGCCTCTCTTTTTACAGCCTCTTTTCGTTGCCATAATTATCAATTCCACTACACGGTAAACGCAAACGGGGTCCTACCCGAAACTAGCGTTTTTTGGCTTTCCTGCAGCGTCCCTTCCTGCGGCCACGCTTTACCTTTCCGTATTTACATTTTCGCTTTCTTGCCATAGTAGTTCTTTCATTCCAAGCCTATATATAATATTGTCGACAAAATAAAGTAGAATGAAACAGAACAAGTATCCAAAAATAACCTTCCGTCCAACGAAGGAGATGAGCGAGCTCTTTGAGCGCGTGAAGAAATCCACCGGCCTCAGCACGAGCGAGGTCATGCGTAACATAATCTCGGATTACATAGTTTTCCTTAAGAAAGAGGATAAAAAGAAATAATTTATTTCCTTTTGCAGCGGGCCTTTGTGAGCGCAAAATCGTGGAACCTTTTAATCCCGTCTTTGGTCTTTACGACGTAGACGTTGTATTCCTTGTCCACGAGCTTCCCCAGAACCTTCGGCCTGTGGCCCTTCGAGTATTCCAAGTTGAACTTCACGCAGTCCCCTATCTTGGGCTCGACCCTTTTTGGCATGGTCATAATAAATTCTTATCCGGATCCGCTTATAAATAGTCAGGCACACTTCTTCACATCTTCGCAGACCTTCCCGTCCTTGACCAAGGTGGGGACATGTGTAATCCCGAGATTGTCTGCCGCCTTGGATCCTTCCGCGTTGTCCACGGAGACCTCCTGGAACTTTATGCCCTTCTTCCTGAGATATTCCTTGGCCTCCTCGCAGTATCCGCAGTCCTTCGAGGTGTAAAGCTTTACTGTCATGGGAAAGGCCTCCTCAGCCTGATCCTTGCCATGGCCTGCCTCTGGGCGGTCACGGCGCGGTCGGTTGCTATATGTATGAACGCGTGGTCTATAAATCTGGCGGGGTCTTTGCTAAAGGCCGCCAGCATGAAAACGTCCCTGGGGCTGTGAAAAAGCTTCCTGTGGCCCTTCCCGAGGAACCGAACGGGATCGTCTATGAGCTTATCCACATCCATGTCGCTCGTTCCCAAGAGGAGCTCCTTCACTATCCGGTGCGTCATGTGGTCGGGCATGTCATCAAGTCGTTAAATGATACAAGGGGTTAAAATGTTATTGGTTTTCTTTCCTAATATTTCTTTGCCTTCTTCGGGAGGCCCTAACCGGGTTAATGTGGCTAGGGGTTAAAGGAATTTCATTTGACATATGTAAATGACATGAGGAACAAGATGTTAAAGGCTGGTTAATTCTATTCCGGATGACTAGTTGTTAAAATTTAAATAACCCCGTGCAATAATATATTCAGGTCCCTAGAGGTTAAAGCGCTGCAATTAACAATGGGGAATGGAATAATATAACGGCATGGTGTTAACCGCATGAACGTTGTGAGATGGGAGCTTCTGGAATTCATAATGGATACCGAGGTGAATGATTGGGACGTGGCAGAGGCCTTCCAGGTAAGCCGGCACTGCGCCGCCGTGCGCCTCAAGAGGGCCTTCAATTGGGGATGGCTTAAGCGCAAGAAGATGGACGGGATACTCACATACTCCCTCACGCAGAAGGCCTGGGACTTCCAAGCCAAGTTCGGATCCTTCATAAACCACAAGTATTACGGCTACAGAAAAAAAACTACAGAGAAGCCTGCTCCGGCGGCCCAGGCCAGTTCGGGTTCTGCTTCAGGGCAACCGTGAGGGCTCCGCCGGTCACTCCTATGCCTCCGGCAAGGTAGAGCCATTTCTTGGATCCCGTGAACCAATACATAATCCCGCAGACTGACATGCCGGCTACGGTATCCCATAGGACCAAGTTCCACCTGTATCCGGGCTCCTTCTGCCACCAATATATCTGGGATTGTGGAGAAGAAACCAGCGCCGAAACAAGGCCTCCCGTGGCCCCGCCTAGTATTCCCGCCTTGAAAAGATTCTTCTTTGCCATCCTATTTCGACCCGTATGAAATCAATAAAAGGCCCCCGAGGAAGCTTGCCAAGGCTATGCTCCCCTGGAGCTCGTATGCGCTTTTTCCATATCCAAATGGTGTGCTCGAGGCCGCTTCTGTCATTATCATTCCTGCTCCTATCCCATTAAGGAACATACTGTATTTTTTTATTCTGGAGGCAGCTATGAGAGAAACGAGACCCCAGTGGTAGTGCTCCACGAAGGAAAGGACGTTTTTGCTTTCAGGTGGGACTGCAAACGCTCCGGTCCCGGGAATGGATCTCCATATGGCATCTCCCACTACAGCAGTCCCAGCTCCTATCGTGAACGCGTATTCTTTCTTCATGTTAAATAATTGAGCAGCATCCGTTATAAACTTTAAATAGGGTTGACAACAAATTTCTATTATGGCAGAAGGATTTTTTCATATAACGGAATTCAATTCAGTGGCCACCGCAGCACCGAGCGTCAAAGCAAAGCTCTGTTGGGGTTCCGGGGTTAACCAAGGCGGGGATGATTATATGGGAGCCGCAATACAGAACCGCCAGACCCAGGAAATTTACGGGGCCGCGCTTGCCGATAATCCCATACCGGCTGAATCAGAATTCGTTTGGGAGCTATCCATGGCACTGCCTCCCTTCTCGGGGACACAGTGGCCTTTGAGGTTTGCGGCCGGGCATGAGATAAACAACATGACACAGCTTGGGGTGGACGAGACCAGGGATTTCGATGTAATAAAATCAGGAGGGGGCAACGGTGAAACTCCTGACATGACGATGTGGTATTTATTGGCCGGGATAGCCGCAGTTGCGGTAATAGGCGGCGGAGCGGCATATTACTACATGAAAAAAAGGAAGGAAAAATAAGCATGGAAAAAAGGGATATCGCCTTAGCCGCCGGGGCAGCTGCAGCGGGTATAGTCCTGATCGCAGCAGTCATATTGGCAAAACCCGTCCTGCCTCCTGAAGGGAACACGGGGGCCGAGATATCCAGCGTGGAGTATTTGGGGTTATGATTATGTCAAACATAGGCGCGGCAATAATGGATGTCATATCGAATCCGTTAGTGGCCTCTGTAGCGCCCGGAGGGACAGCGAGGGCGAAAGTCACTTGGACCATAACAGGAACCCAGAGCCATACCTACCATGTCCTGTCTTTACTTGGGAATTACAACACGGGGACAGGCGAGTTCAGCGCTTGGGGATACAAGGACATGGCCGTCACTGGATTTTCACAGTCAAGGCAGGACAACCTTGATGTGACAGTTCCAACGACCGGGGTTCCTGCGGGGACATACGACGGCCTGGTAATAGTCTGTGACAATTTCGACCCGAGCTCCGGAACCATAACGAACATCTACGACAGCAAACTTACTATGGGAGCGATACAGGTATCGGGAGGCACGGGCAATTACGGAGCACAGATAACAAGCGTTGATTACATTGCCGTTTAGTCATGGTTAAAGGAGGAATGGAAAATGGATTACTCGATGAGAGGCATATCCTTGGGGGCGACCCTACAAGATGTAACAGGCAGCTTTATGGCAGCCAACATACCTTACAACGGAAAAGTGAGGGCTGCCGTAGGATGGGAGATAACAGGAATGACAAGCCACACCTATTGGCTTATCGTCTTATACGGAATTTCAGGGCAGCCTCTTACAAATTGGTGGGGAACAGCGGCCCAAATAACCGGACTTGGCCAATCGAGAGTGGATAACATTGATACGCAGCTATCAGGCATAGCTCCTGGAACATACGATGCCGTAGTGTATGTGGCTGAGACCTTTGATATTTCAAGCCATGCGGTATCGGGAGTATATGATTCCAAGACCTACACTGGGGCCATAACAATCCAGCAGTCCCTTGGCGCAAGAATCGTTTCCGTGAACTTCAGCTCGGTGTAGTGGAGGCGGTTTTTCCTCTATTTAAACGGGTAGAGGCAAGAATTTATTATGGGCTACATCTTCAATTATACGCAGAGTGGAGGTTCTTTTTCATGGGTGATAAGCAACGGCTGGATTTATGTCACCATGACTAGCGGCTGGGACCTTCAGTATCCTCCAAACGACCGCATAATGATGGCCGTCCCTGAAAACAGGGCGCGGATAATTCAGGTCACGAACGGTTATGTAGTTTACGATCAGTGGTGGTCCACCAACGGAAGCCGATCCGTTTCTGGAAACACGAACATAGAGATACACTCCACTATCAGCGAACCCGTGATAAGAAGGGAAGCGACAGCGCCTTACGTGACGGGTCTTATTTTTGACGGGACCGTTGTGGGTTCAAATCCTCCAATTTCAGGGGTCCGGGTCCAGTTCGGGACGGACGTGACAACAACGGGTTCTGACGGGTGGTATCTTATAATCCTGACAAACTCGGGTCCTCAATCGTGGTCCGTAAGCAAGGATGGATACTACACAGCGACCGGGACATTCGATCCCGCAGACACGGGTCCCTCGTATTACGATGTGGGACTTAACCAAATAACGGGGAGGCCTCCTGTCCAAATACCCTCAACAGGATCGTGCAGGGCCAGCCTTTCGTGGGAGATAACGGGAACCGCGAGCCACACATACACGCTCGTTTTCTTCATAGGGACTACCCCACCTGGGGGTAACTTCCAGCCCATGAGATACGTTTGGACGACCGCAACTGGATTCCAGCAATCGAGGATGGATTATCTGGACATGCTCATGGGGGCCCTGAGCGGATACTATGACGCGGCGATAGGGATATGTGAGAATTTCAATCCGTCGACTTTGGTTATGTCAGGCCTGTATGATTACATATCGATTCCGAAGGCGATAGAAGTTGTTTAAATAACCGCAGATAAAGGATTAATATGGACACGCTGATAAGGGAAGACCTGTATCCGGAGGCATACACGTATCGGGGGAAGGCCTACTACGCGAATCTGGAGGTAACTACCCTTGCCGTGCCCGTTATTTTTGACGGGTTCGTGGATTGGGTCGCGGATTCCTGCAGGACGAACATAGAGAGCCAAGGCGCGCATGTCCTCATAGTGAGGGTTTACAGGGATGTCAACTTCTGGAATTATTTCTACAGGGTTGTTTTCTACTGCTACGATCCGAATGACACCACATACTCTTCTGAATACAGAATGGAGCTGGCCCCCATAATCGCAGCCATTATTTACCTGATCATAGGGGCGATAGCGGCTTACCTCATAGGCTGGCTTGTGAGCACAATTCTCCGGGGAGCCACGGATTTGATTTACGGCCCTGAAGAGATAAGGAATAAATATCCCTGGATTTCTGCCCTCATTCCCATAGCCATCATATTGGGCGTGGCTACGATAGGGGGCGGTTTCCTGCTCGGGAAAATCGGCCAATTAAGGCAGCCCATAAAGGATGTGAGTTATGGCGGTAATAAGCGGAATGGTTATTGAAAGGTTTAGCAACCGGTCCGTGTCGGGAGCAACCATAACGATAGGATCCGCTACCACCTACTCGGATTCCAGCGGGAGGTTTTCCGTCTTTGTCCCGGATACGGGTGTAGTCTATGTGAGCGCATCCGCGCCTGGATATGAACCATACAGCGCTTCCATAAACGCTTCCTTTGCTAATTCCACAACGATTTTTCTCAGCCAGAGGTTTGGTTTTCTATGAACGGGGACAACGAGTCATTATTGGCAGCGAAGAAGAAGGCAGAGCAGCTGATGCAGCTTCCGGGAGTCTCAGGAATCGGCATTAAAAAAAAAGTGAACCCCGGTGAATCCATAAGGGTCTATGTTGAGAAGCGGACCAGGGAGCTCGATAACATCCTTCCCAGAAAGATAGACAGCCACGAAATAGAGGTGGTGGAGACAGGAAGGTTCGAGTTCATGCAGATGCAGCTCATGTATGAGCTTGGGAGGACTGGGAGGAATCGCCCCGCCCCAGGGGGAGTTTCGATTGGACATTATACCATAACCGCCGGGACGCTCGGATCAAGGGTGTATGATGCCGCCACGGGCCGGAGGCTGATACTCAGCAACAACCACGTCCTTGCAGCCGCAGCCGGCATAAATAACATAGCCAGGGTCGGCGATGCAATACTCCAGCCTGGAGCTTATGATGGAGGCACTTTGGACGATAAGATAGCCGCGCTTACGAGATGGATCCCTTACAACAGGTTCGGGAACAATATCGTTGATTGCGCGGTCGCCACGCCTTTGAATGATGCCGATCTTTCGGATGAGATCATGGAGATTGGCGTCCCCGGCAGCCAGATAAATACAGATGTCTATGAGGACATGGATGTCATGAAATCCGGACGGACGACGGGCGTCAAGAGCGGGAAGATACTCGACACGGACGTGTCCATGAAAGTTTATCTTGATGACACGAATTACCTGCAGTTCGAGGACCAGATAATAACCCAGAACATAGGGAGCCCGGGGGATTCCGGAAGCCTGGTTATGGACGTCAACCATGCTCCCATCGGACTGCTTTTTGCCGGGTCCACGGATTTTACAGCCGTAAACAAGATACTTCCCGTGTGCCAGAAGCTCGGGATAAATTTTGGCGAGCCCGTAGCCCAGCCGCCAATTCAGGCAGGATCATGGATATTGTTCGCGGCCGCGCTGGGGATTCCCGTGGGATACTTGTTATTCAGAAAAAATAAAGGTGGCTCTAGCGCCCCATTTAAACTCTAGGTTTGCACGCCTTCAGAAACATCATTTACGGGTGTATTCAGAAATTATCGTCTTCTGATTCCTCGTCCTCTTCGGTCTCTTCCTCGTCTTCCTCTTCCCCTTTTTTCGGCATAGTTCACCCCCTTAATATTTCACAGCGATATCCGCGTAAGAGTTAAAGCTTATTTTTCTAATTCCGTCAGGCTTCTTTAAATAGAGCCAGACGGTGGTCACGAGGCCCATCCGGTCCAGGATATCCTTCATTATAAAGTAGTTCTCCCACTGCGCCCTGAACTTGGCTTCATCCAGGGGATAGAAAATGCTCTGTTTGGTAGATTTGGCTTCCACAAGCGCAACCCCCAAGTATTCTGATCCGTCCCGGATGGCCGTGTGAATTACTATGAAGTCTATATGGTGAAAATTAATTAGCTTAAAGACGGCTTCTGTTCCGAAGTCCGCCTTAAGCATCTTCTTCACAGCGTATTCCCATGTTTTCCCAGACATGTATCATCCCGTTTCTATAAATGTCCGGCCATTCTCGAAGGCGTGCTTGTTCCTCAGATGCCCGCATTTGCCGCAGCGTGCGAGCTGCCCCTTGAGGTATTCTATGTCGATGGATCCGCACTTCGGGCAGCGCTTCACCTTGATATGGCCACGGCTTCCCCAGCCTGTTGTGTGAAGTGTGGGTTCCATGTGGATCCCCTACTTGGAAGGCATGAAGGATTTCGCGTCCTGCCTTTTTTGTTCGTCCTGGGCTTTTTTTTGCCTCTGCCATTCCTCGTAGAGCTTCGTCACCCAAGTTTCAGGGATGAGTTGCCTGAGTGCGTTCCTGCGCGCCTTGCTGAATGCCTTCTGGAGCGCGAAGTCGTCCTCTTTCTCCCCGCCTTCCGTGAACTTCATTTTCTTCCTCTGGGAGGCTATGCCCCACGTGTCTATGTTCCTGAGCATGTCCTTGACCTCGACCTTCACGATGAAACAGTCCTTCTTGTCCTTGACAAGGGGCTCCATGATGTGGATGTTTCCCATGCGGCGCGCTATCTCGTTTATTCCCTTTAGGCTTATCCCCGTTACGGTCCTGCTTCCCTGCTGGAACTGGTAGAAAAACTCCGTTATGGTTTCCCCGAGGAGCTCCTTCTTTATTTGATCCTCGTCCCGCTTGTCGAATTCTATGAAAATAGCCGCGTCCTCGCGGGTCACTTCGGCGACGGGATCTTCCTTCTCTTTCGCTTCCTTCGGTTTGGGCCCTTCAATTTCTTTTTTAAAAAGAGCTTTCTGTTCTGGCATGTGCCACCTCCTTTTATCCAACGTAGCCTATGTCCTTGTTTTCGGGCTCGCTGTGCTTCAATCCTATCGGGTTCTTGGTTTCCTCATTCTTTATGCCCTCCAGGATCTGGCTCATGATATACGGCCTGTCCTGAACCTTGAAATGGGCGACAAGTATTGCTATGACCTCAAGGTGGCCCGCTATCGCATGCGGAAGGTCTATTTCCTTCTCCATGTCCTTGAGGACTGCATATATCTCATTTGTTTTCGTTTTCAGAAGGGCCACGTATTGGCTCATCTTCCTTTCCACGAGCTTGTCGCTCACGCTTTTTATCGCTTTCGTGATCATGATCCAACCTCTCCCTAAAGCTATCCAACATCCCCTTTATGTCCTGCCTCATCTCTTTCTGGCTGAATCTCGATTCACAGTCGATGTTTGCACACTGTCTGAGGCATCGTGTCCGGGTTGACTCGGCCCCTCCAGACGGGGATCCAACGGTGTAAAATTCATATGGCCGGATGCCGACCTTGCACTGGCCACTCCACCGATTCCTTTCCACTCCTTTTCCCGGGAACTCGGCGCTGAGGTCTGTATTTTCCGATCCTCTATCGCCTTTAAAACGTTCGCCGGAAGCGGTATCCCGTGCTGATGCATGTGCTTGTTCGACCTGATGAGGCCGCATTTTTTGCACGGCCATATTATTTCCTCAACCATTAATTTCACCACAGTCCTTGCAGATTATCGTGAAATCTGTCCTCTTCCAGCTCTTCTCGCTTCCATATTTGCCGCCGACCTTCTTGGGCCTGCGCTGCTTGTATTTCGCGCAGGGCCTTCCGCATTTTGGACAGTTAATAATCCCACGTCCTCCTGCGCCACTCCTTGTGGCCGCAGATTATGATCGGTCCTATTTTTATCATGTTCTACTCCATTTTATTTATAATCGGCTCCAAGATTTTTATTGGCACGCCGAGCCGGATTTTCTTTTCCCTGATATTCCTTCCCACGGAACTCATGCGCGAGGCTATCAGGCCTGCGCCCTCGAGCTCCCATAGATAATCCCGGATCCTGCGGTCTGTCATGACTTTCATATACATGCCCTCGGCCATCCGGGTGTAAGCTTCATAGAGGTCGGTTGATGTGACCTCGCCGTTCTTCCCGTTCTTGATACAGGTGTATAAGGCCTTGAGGACGGCCTTGGCCTGCATCGGAAGCGATCTGATTATGTTGTTGACCTCGCTAGATTCCGTCATTTCGTCCGCTTCGTCTATGTATTCCTCCATGACAATGGTCCCCCGGGCCTCGGCCAGATCCCCACATGCCTTCAGGAGGCTTATGGCGCGCCTGGCATCTCCATGCTCCTGGGCGGCAAGGGCAGCAACCTTGGGGACGACTGAGGCTTCCATGTTCACAATATTGAAAGCAAGGAAGGCCCTCTTATCGAGTATCTGCTTTATCTGGATGGCGTTGTATGGCTCGAAGAGGACGCGCGGCGGGCCCCCGAGCCTTGACTTCACGCGATCCTCCATGCGATCGAAGCAGAGCGCGTTGTTCGTGATCATAATAAATGATACGTTGCCCATTTCCAGAAGGTTGTAAATGAAATTATCCCCGCTTCTGTAGAGCAGCTTGTCAACCTCGTCCAGAATAACAAGGAGGCGAAGGTCGTAATCCTTCACCATTTTCTTGAAGGCAGCGTAATAGCTCTGGACCATCTTGCCTCCTACAGGCTGCCCGAGCTCGGACAAGAGATAGGAAAGCGCCTGGAGCTCGGTCGCGCAGTTGGCCGTGTTTATGTAGACCACCTTCTCGTTGAACTTGTGGAAGCCGTATTTCCGGGACATGAACCTGACCGTCATGGTCTTCCCGGTCCCGGCGAATCCGTAGCACATGAGATGGGAAGGGATGCCGCCCATGGAGTTGAACACGATTTTCAGCTTCTCCTTCTCATTCTCGCGGAAAAGCAGAAGGTCCTCTGTGGGGATGTAGTTGATATCCAGGACCTCTTTATTCTTGAAAATCTCCATACGCGCACCGCTTATTTTTTCTCTATGACGATTTTTACTTGCTCCCCGATAAGGTTAAGGTAATACGGTTCTTTATCCGGGGTCCATCTCCGGGCAGTGGTCCAGATGTATGCGCCCGCCTCTGGAACTAGGCTCAACATGTCTTCTTCCTTTTGGATTGTGAAAAGGGTCAATAGTATCCCCCTGCCATCAAAAAGCTTATAATGGGATTTCCCATAGGAAGAAATTTTCCCCGGTTCAATTTCCGTTTTATCAGGATACCCCGTATCCCAATCCAGGAATTCCTTCGGGAGCTTGTGTATATCCGGAACGATAGAAACCCCTATGAGATAGGTCTCGCTTTTTTCGCCGAGCCATATGCATCGCGGCATCTTGAAATATAAATGAGAGAATTTTATTTTTTCCATAATCATACCTTGGGATTTAAACTCTTTCACGGATACAGCCGTCTAAACATGTGAAGGGGGCAGGCTATCTCGCCTTCCAAGTGTGGGACATCTGTCTTATGTTTGAGGTAGTATTTTATAAACTCCTTCGCGTCTATCGCGTAGATTTTCGCATCAGGCATCACGGCCACGAAGGTAAGCCCGTAATTGGCGCAGAAAGCTATGAGCCGCTTGTTGGCCACCTGGCCCCACCCTTCCTTGGCGATCTCGGGCCGGTCCTTGAAGTGTGTCTTGAAGGACTTATAAAAATCACGCTTGAGGGTGATGCAGAAACCACCCCCCGTGGTATTCACGATCCTCGCGTAGTCGTTCTTCTGCTCTTCTGACACCACCTGCATGCAGGGTGGCATGCTATTCTTGAAGCGCCAGACCGCCTGGTCAAGGCTATCGATCATTTCTTTACCTCGATGCCTTCTTCGTTGATTATGAACCCACATTTACCACAGGATATATCCACGACCTGGCCCATGGTTCCGTTCTCAAGCTCGCCTTCGACTTTTTTATAATTGACCAAGAAGTGCTCCTTGTTCGGGCATCTGGGGCATGTTAATCTTTTATCCATATCCTTATGCCGGAGATTTAAACTCTTCAGCCCAATATATAGATTTCCGAGCGGTTTCCGTGCGAACCTTATATTCCATTTTTCTACGACGGCTCTGGCCGGGGAACCTATTTGAGGTCTTGGTAAGGCGGTCTATGCCGAATAAATCTATATACTCGGATATATTCTTTTTCGGGCGGAAATAATTTAGGGATTTTGACCCCGTCAAGGGCCCGGTGTATGGATAATATTTTATACGCCCTCCCCACCCCCCGGCTTCGCATGGAAATCTAGGCGGCTTTCTGTGGCCGCAGGATTCGTCCATAAATTCACTATTTTATAGTTGTCTAGTGACATGTGATATTTTAGGATCCCTTTTCTATGCGAACTATAACAGTGTTATAAATAGAAAGACAGCATAAGGGGGCTATACTTTCAAGCGTTCAACACCAGACACCGAGAACAGTTGCCGTGGCGTGGAAATTAATGAAGCCGTTCGCACGGAAACCGCTCGGAAATCTATATATATCCCCGGGTCCATAGAACATGTATAAATACGCCCCAAGGGGCGCGCACGGGAGTATAAGGGGGATCAGTATGGACGGAATTGAATACCAAGAGGCCATAAACAGGGTAGCCGCTTTCCTGGCGAAGGACGGCCGCAGGACGGGCACGCGCAACGAGCACCAGCCGATTTTTGACGGCCTGGTAAAGAGCCTGGGGCCCTTCCTAGAGGGCTTTGACAGGACATTCCTTTACGGGATGAGCCCGGAGGAGGCCCTACATCAGAGCTCGCGCAAGAAAGCGAACTGGCTCGCGAACCACAGCCTTTTTTTGGGAATAGCGCACGGAACCAAGACCCAGGGCAAGGAATGGAGGATCCTAAAAATAGCCCGCGACCTGGAGGCCGTAAAAGCCTACGAAGAGGCCGGGATACCAGCGATTTCTATGGAATGGACAGAGAGCGCGGCGCGCACAATAATAGAGATAATAGCCGAATACGAGGGGCCGCTAGCCTCCGACAGAAAGCCCAACACAAAAACCGACAGGCTGGAGGCCAAACTCGAGCAGGAGCAGAGGATGGCCGAGCGCCTGCAGGAGGCGCGGGACAACAGGGAACTACAGGCCGCGATACACAGCCTTTTCAACCCCGGGGAATAAGCCCCCGGCCTTATTTTTCTATTTTTACATAGTTGCATAGTTGCACACTTTTATTGGAACCATTCCAGAGCTGGAATCCCTTCTTTTACACCTGTAACGTGAATACAGGTGGAAGAGTTTAAAGCCCTGACATAGGGTATAGGAAGGGGCGATCAGTATGAGGACGGAAGCCGAGATTCAGAAGGTATTGGATGCCTGGAAAAAGAACCCGAGAATGGACAGCATCAATCTCAAAGAAAACAAAGAGCTGGCGGCGGGAAGAGAAGTGATACGGATGCTCGAGTGGATCCTAGAACATCGGGATCACACCATTCCAGATGACGCCGAGATAAGGACTCCGGAAATGGAAGGAGCTCCAGGCTTCGCACACACATACCGGGACTAGGCCGCCAGGCGCGTAAGCGGCTCCGCAACCGCGCGGCCTCTCTAGAAAAGGAGGGATAACCATGCCAGAAAAAGAAACAGAAGCGATGCACTGCCTTGTTTATGACGTTCCGGCCGAGCGCAGGGAAGTGTATGCGAAGCTGGCCCACAAGGATCCGAAGGAGCTCACCGACAGCGAGAAGAAACAGATAGAGCACCAGCGTCAGATACTGCGGCTCCGCCAGGGAATAGCGGCCGAGGCAGCAACAATAGGAAGCATGATAAATTATTCCGTATGCCTCTTACCCGTGGAGAACCTTGAAAAAGCCAAGTCGCTAAAAAACAAATACGAGGCCGAATATAAGAAAATCCAGGAAAGGGTCGAGATATACCTATTAACCTTCCATCCCAAAAGCACGCTGATCCTGAAGAAGAAGGCCCAAGAAAACCTCAAGAAAAGGCTCAATAAGATGCTCGACACCATGGACAAAATACAGCAGCAAATCCTCCAGAAAAAGAAGAAGGGCATCACGCGCGGCGAGCTAAAAAAGATAGGGGAAACCCTGGAGGAAGTGGACGAGCTCGCGAAGAAATTCAAGATAGACGATGAGATGTCGGACATCCTGAAGATAGCGACCGAGCGCGTAAAGGGCGTGGAGGCCGCCTGAAGCCTCCAGCTGCGGGATAGAACAGTGGTAGTTCGCCGGGCTCATAAGCGCCATTGGGCGTGCTGTGATTCGGTTTTCCTGGGACGAGGAAGCCAGCATATCCCCCAGGTTTTACGGATCGCGGCGGACCGTCTCTTTACGGTCCCTGCGATACCCGGAGGCCAGAGGTTCAATTCCTCTTCCCGCAATAACGGGGTGGATTAAGGGTAAATCATCGCCTTTGCGGGCGGAGATGCGTGTTCAAATCCCGCCCCGTTGTAAAGAGTTTAAATCACAGTGATTATAGTAAAGGGGTGATCAGGATGAAGCATCAAAAAACTGCGGCGGCTCTCAGGGAAGCGCTTAAATCACATTACAAGGGCCCCGAGGAGATAGTGGACGTTTTTCTTTCAGGGGTCATTTCCCAATCCAAAATACTGCTGTATTGTTCCCACGGAAAGGGGAAATCCATGCTCGCGGAGGCCGTTGGGCATCTCACAGGAACAACTTATGCCCGGGTCCAGGGATCCGTGGGGCTCATGGAATCCCGCATGATAGCGCGCTATGACATCGCGCAGCTGATCAGGGGCAAAGAAGAGATAAAATGGCGCGACTTCGTCAAGGCCAAGATAAAGCACCTGGACGAGATAAACAGGACCCCGCCCGTGCTTCTTAATTCCATCTTCTCCATGCTCCAGGAGCGGAAGGTGGAGTTCGGGGACGAATGGCTGGACCTGGATGGATTCGTTTTCATAGGGACCATGAACCCGGCCGACTCCGCGACTTACGAGATGCCGCCTCCCCTGGTGGATCGTTTCGACCTTTGCATACTTCTCCCGAGCGTCCGGCTTTCGGACAAGAAGGCCCTGATTGATATCCACGATTTCAAGCCCGTGGCGAAGGAGGAGGATCTGGAGGCCATGAACAAGGAGATACAAAACGTGTCCCTGGGGGATGATATTAAGATTTTCATAGACGGCATTACGCGCGATCTCCAGCTCTGCATTTACGGGGACAAGGAATTTTTAGTGGACTTCCCGCAGTGCTGCAGCGAATGCCGGCACAAGGAATGGATATGCTCCAAGATAGACAGCCGCTGGGCCGTGGGCGAGAGGATAGGGCTTTCACTTAAGAAGATTTCCAGGGCCTATGCGTATATCCAGGGACGGGAGGCCGTGGAGAAGAAGGACGTGCTCGCGCTTATGAAATACGTCCTCTATCACAGGGTTAAGATGCTGGACACGTTCACCGGAAAGCACCACTCCCTGGCGGCATCCATGGACGCCATGGTCCATAGCATGCTTGAGCGAGACGCGGAGCGCATAGACGCTTACCGTGTAATCAAGGACGTCTATTACGGCGACTATGACAAGATGGACATCCTCAAGGAGCACGCGAAGAACGACATGCTCATAGACGAGTTCTACCAGGAGATAAAGACGAAATTCGACTCGCAGCAGGGCATGCTCGAGGGGAGGCTGAAGGGCAAGAGCCCGAAGGAACTCGAGGCCATGCGGGACGACCTGATAAAGAAGGATCCCAAGAAATACGCGAAAATCATAAGCCAGATAAACGACTCCCTGAAGAACGAGCTCATGCTGAACAAGGTCATGCTGAGCAAGGACCAATATATGAAATTCATCGGGAAGGTTGGAAGCAAGTTCCCGGAGATGTCCAAAATTATGAGGGAGACATTTCCCAACGGGAAAATAGATAATGAGATAATGAGCGGAGAGATCGTGTTTTCAGTTAGATGGTCCACTGGACCGATTTACCAGCTAGATCTTTACTCCAAGCGCATCAAGCACATCGAGGATCTGAAGAAGCTTCTGGAGGGGCTATGACCAGGGGATCATACCACTTGGGCGGCATCATGGAACTGAAGAAGGGCGTGGCTGCCATAGTGATGGACAACATTGGGGTGAAGGCCAAGGAAGTAAAGGGCGTCACCGTCCCGAGGAGAGTGACCGCAACGTGTAAATTCTGCAATCGCCCTTCCGATTACAAAATAACTTTTATCGGGCACAACTACGAGAAGAAGCGCACCCATCTCTGCAGGAGTTGTTTCGCCGGGAGGAAGGCCGCAATATGGGCCATCATGCGAAAAGAGCTCGATAACCTTCTGCCGGTATATGATTACGCTGAACCCCAGAAACCATCGGCGCTCAAAACCCCCCCGAAGGGGAAGGGTATAGAGATTTTAGGAGATTTGCATGAAAAAGGAAGATGATGTATTCGGGGAATTCAAGCTGGCAACCGAAAGCACAAGCATCCAAATATCCGCTCATGATTTCAAGAAAATAATAGACTATTTCGAGAACGCTGGATTCAGAATAACGATATGTGGGATGTATATTAAATTCATTTTGAGGGGGACCCCCAACAGCCCGAAAATAAGGAATCTGGAAAGGGGGGGCATAGAAATACTCGGAAATATGGGCATAAAGGAGAAGGGTGACATTCATGGACCAAGAAAGGATTCCTGATATTTTCCAGGCATGCAGGAGGAAGTTCTTCTTCCCGCCCGCTAGCCTGAATTTTCATGACAGAAAGGATACACCGTTCTACATAGAATGCGGAGCAGTTTTTGTAAACCCGGATTTGCTCGTTGACGATACACAGGCCGAATACATATTCAGCCATGAGCTCGGTCACATGGAAGTCTGCCCCGTAAGCATAAAACGCACGAAGCGATACATGGAGGTAGTCGCGGAGGAGCTCGGTATAGCCGACCAGCGCTATTCCGTGGATACGGAAATATGCCACCTTATCATGAACATTTTCGCGGACATGATGGTGGACAAGGATGACAGAGTCTTGCCTCTACTTGCCCATGGGATTGAATGCGGCCTGGAGAAGATGGAGAAGCTTGAAACAGTGTCCGCAAATCTCAAGGGGCCGGACTCCAAGCACCCCAAGCATCCCTTCTGGCTCATCCTCATGCAGTATTACATAAGCCTGACGAAGCGATCCTATAAGGGAGTGAAGATACCGCCCCGCGAGATGGATACAGGTGGCAAAATTTACAGGATAATCGTAAGCCTTTGGCCCCAGGAAATAAAGCTCCGCAGGGTGACGAAGCTGCTCGCGCAGCAGGAATTTATGAAGGATTACCAGCAGACCAGGGATTTCCTGAAGGCGCTTGATGAAGCCCTGCAGAAAGGCTGGGGGCAGCTGAGGGTAAAGGAGCTCATGAAGAAAACCAAGGAGGACCTGAAGCGCGAGATAGCCGACTCCGTGGAACCTGGAAAGAAGGAAAAGCTTCCAGGGAACGTATATGTTCGCGGCTGTGCAAAACGCAAGAAGGACAAGAGCTTCACATTCGGGATGGCAAAGGCTGCGGGTGTGAGCTTCAACGATTACGATTACCTCCGCGCGGTCGGCAAGAAAAAGATAGCGTTCCGCGTGAAGATAATGCAGCCATCCGTGGGGAAGATAGAGCGCGGTTCCATGGAAACGTGGACGCCGGATGACGACGTGGCCGACCTAGAGGTTGAGGATAGCATGATGAACAATCCCATTCTTCTCCCAGGAATATCCACCTTGAAAGCGGAGAAGCGGACAGGATTCGAGCAGGCCCCCACGATTCCTCCTGCGATGATAATCCTGGACACCTCGGGCAGCATGGACCGTGAGACAGGCCTGATAATCTGCTATTCCTTCCTTTCGGCCTGCGAGCACTACAGGACACCGGCCTCGATAATACTCTTCAGCGACACGGCCTATTACAGCCGTGGGTTCACAACGGATCATGAGAAGATGGCCCGGGACATTTTCCATAAATACGCTTCCGGAGGAACGGACACCTTCGCAGCCGCGAAGCTTGCCCAGAGCCTCCTGAAGAGCCGTGGAAAGAGCCTCGTGATATTCATAAGCGACCTGGAATGCGGGAACCGCGACAGGACGCTCAACATGCTCCGCGAGTTCAAGCAGCGGGGCCATGTAATAGTGAACATCGTGATAAAGGGATACAGCTCGGGAAATATCAACCTCAAAGGTCTCAAATCATATATCATAGAATCCGTGAATGACATCAGCGGGATAGTAGTGGATGAGGTTTCGGCCTCGACATAGCCGCAATTCTATTGCAGCAGATGGGACAGGAACATTATTATGGGGAGCTTGCGCGACACAATTAGCAGGCGTCTGATCACCCGGCTGAGTGTGGTGGGATTGAGATATCCGATATCCCTTTGCTCTACGGTCGCTCCCCTCCGTTCCTGTCTGAGCGGCAATTATGTCAGATCCAATAGAAGAAATCCTGGAAGCGAAGGAAAAGGACCTGCAGATGGACGCATACATCAAGAAGGAAGTCGATAAAATAAAGCTGCAGATGGTCGCGGACCTCACCAAGGTTTTCCAGGAGCTGTTGCAAGAATATGAAAAAGAGATTCTGGAACAGGTCGAAAACAAAATCCAGAAGGCCATAACCAATCTCCCAAATCCGGACGCGACGCCTTTCCAGCCATACAAGCCTACAGAGCCCTCACCCATTCCGCAGCGTTATCCTTATAAGCCTTGGACGATAGGCCAAGGAGGTCGGTGGCAGTGCAAAATAACTCCCGTGGTGTCCAGCTCTGTGGACAGGATAGTTACAGCTGTAAATAAGGACAAGAGGCGATTCAATAATGGCAAAATCGGTTAAGGATTACGAGGATGAAATCAAGCTGCTTGAGCTCGCGAAGGAAAAGCTGCAGAAAGTCCACATCCCACAATTCCAGAAGGCCATAGAAGATAACAAAAACGACCGGGATAAAAAGGATAACGAGATATTCAACCTGAAGGTAGAATTTAACCTAAAGCACAAGGATGCCAGAAGGCAGCGCAACGCAGCCGAGAAAATGCGCCGGAAATTCAGCCGGGATTTGAAGGATGCCAAGAAAGAGCTCCAAGGGATACCCCAGAAGCAGTCTTATTGCCAAGCAAAGATAAGGTCGCTCAAATCGGCGGAGTCCTCCAAACCTGTGGAAAAGGACCCCAAGAGGAAGGCCAAGGACGGCGAGGGCATCGAAAGCCTGGGGGGTATCATATGAACAGGTGCATAGGAACGACTGTGAAAGGACACTTTGGTAGCGGCTGGAGGGCCATCTTCAAAAAGGTGGGATCCAGCGGGCCTATTGACAATACACCTGTAATTATTGTAACCACCGATCAACCAAGCAAAAGACAATTTCTCAATTCAATAAACAATGACAACCCCTATCCAGTGTCATGCCGGATAGAATCGGGGAACAAATTATTAGCGGAGATTGTGCTCCCAGGTTCAACCACAAACAAATTCGACATTCCCATCCCGCTAGGATATGACTTTCACATAGGGACATCTCCGAAGCCCCTCTCCCGGAAGACCCGCAAGACCATGAAGAAATACAGGTGTAAAGGTGGCGGGGGGATTGAAATCCTTGGAGGGATCGTATGACCAGCACAACTTCAGGAGGGGGGACATCACCTGGAAATTATACGGTTCCTAGTTCTGGGATACCGGGACGCACTACATACAATATAAGCCTGACGGAGACAGACGCGAGTTTGGACGCTAGATTCGAGCTTCTGAACCAAAGGATTAGCCTCCTTGAGGAGAAGCTGGAGCGCTTGGAGAAAATACTCCATTCTATCCTCCCGGAGATAAAAAGCGGAATAGGGGGAGTTGCAAACCTAGAGTAACCCCTAAAATAAATGAATTTTTATTTTTTAATCCGTCCCAAAATCTTACTTGGCCGGAGTTGCGGTCCCAGCTTTCTTTATTGCGCTCACGCCGAGGTCTATCCCGAGTGAAGCCGCTATTGCCGGACCAGTGTCTATGCCAAGCGAAAGGATGGTTATGAAGGCAAAGTATTTCAGCACCGTGGCTGGCAGCTGCTTGATATCGTAGTTTATGTTCAGCTTGTTCACATACTTGTTTTCAAAGTATCCTGCCACGTTCCTGAGAACACCAACGCCTAGAGCTGCTATGATGTCCACCGGGAGGCTGTTCGCAACGTTGCCCAATAAGCTCGCTATGTCCATGCATAAAATTAGATTGGGGGGTATTTAAACCTCCATCTATATCAGAACGTTATTCAGTATTCTGTGGGCCACGCTCTTGAAGGAGTTGCATTCAGCGAGGCGCATCTGTGCCTTTTTGATCACAGCCTTTTTATGGTATTTCACATCCTCCTCGCATTCCCGGGTTATTTCCCTGCAGAAAGCCAGGCCGCCCTGTATTAGCGCCACGATAATGGAAGCCGGAACTATTACGTTCAGCGGTATGACATTGGATGTCAGGGCGTCTATCGTCAGCAGCGCCGCCAAAGAAGTGAAAAATGATGTCCCGAAAATCCCAAAGACCTTAATCCAACGGATTTTCATGTTGTTCTCCATAACCCTATTTATTGATAGGGATTTAAAACGCTATGTTTAAACATTAGCGCTTTTTCTTGATAAGGCTTGCCGCAGCAACGACGGCCCCGATTCCAATCCCGAGAGCTATTCCCGCCTTCGGCTGTGCAGGCTGATCAGAAGGCGGCTCTGCGGGAGGTTCTGCAGGAGGCTCTTCCGGCGGGGGTTCAATAGGAGGTTCCTCTGGAGGAGGTTCCTCTGGCGGCGTTGTTGGGGGCTCTTCCGGAGGCGGTTCAGGCTGGATGAGATTTATCGTGAAAGGAAATACCGTATCGATGGCGTCCATGCCATTTGTATCGTGTCCGGATTGCGCCACAAGATTCCATGTTTTTGAGGGCATCTGGAAATCGCCGTAAACTTGCTGTCCCGAGTTGCCGAGCATATCGAACTTGCTGTAAAACAAGTTCCCATTTACATCTGTAATCAGGGCTCCCGTATCCTTATCCATTATGCTGCAGAATATGAGATCCTGCCCCCCGCGATTGAACAGCTGTAGCTTGAGATTGAGCGGATCCCCCGGATTCGCCTGTGGCTGGACAAGGGTGGTTTCATAATTGTTAACGTAGACCTTGTTGACTTCCCCGAAGCCCTCCAGAGGTGCTGGGGGCCCCACCAAGACGGTTGTATATGTTCTCTGATCGTCAATTACCTCGGGATTTCCCATGCTTTCTATGAGGTGACCCGCGACAACCCTGAATTGCAGATCCTGGTTCGGCATCTGGAAGCTCCACACTGGAGCCCACGTTTCCCCGGTTGCAAGGTCCTTGCTGGCATAGCCATTGTTGACGTTCGGGGTCGTGTAAACACGGACGAACATGGTATCACTTACACCAGTGTTCTGAATTTTGGGGATTATGTAAACCCAATCATTCTGCTGCGCTTCCGTGGGAACAGTCACGCCCATAATCTGGGCAACTCCCTCCTGGGGAGGCGGCTGAGGGGGCAGGCTTCCCGCAAGCCCTATCGTCATGTCCCCCACGGCATCTATGAACTCGTCTGGGCCTTCTATGTGGCTTATGCGGAGCTGGAGGTTCCAGTTCTTGTTCGGCATGATCACATAGCGGGCCAGGTGAAGATGATATCCTGGGAGCAGGGGAACATTTCCCCAGGTCACAGGCTGTCCGTTGTGATCGTAAATCATGTTTCCCATGTCTTTGTCATAGAAGCTGGCATTGATACTGATTCCCGTGGTTTCATTGATCTCTGCATAAAATCCTATCAGGATTTCATCTCCCTCAAAGGCCGAAGACGGCCCCTGAAGACTGAGTATAGTTACACTTTTCTGTCCCATACTAAAAACCTGTCCGAGCCCTTTTAAATATCACTGGTCATATCTCTGCTTGAAGACATCCGGATGCTGCTTCCTCTTAGCCTCCCAGAACCCATCCTCTTGGGATTCCTTCTCATCCTTGGAGTGCTTCATCAGGGGCTCTATTTCCTTTATGGTTTCGCAGAAAACTCGTATCTCCCGAAGGGTGTCCTCGGCATTCTTCTTGATCATGACCTTACTGAACTCAGCGCGGGCCTTCTTCACCCGGTATAACTGCTTTCTGGCTTCCTCTGCAGGATCGTCCTCGTCCTTCTTTATCTTCGCGTCATAATAGAAAATCTTGGCGCACGTCTCCTCGTAATCGAACTGCAGCCCGTAAAGCTTCATAATCCTACTCCAGAGCTCGAACTTGGCCTGCCAATACCTGGAGTCCGGGGTTGGGTAATCCACCTTGTTCAGAACGAAATTCTGTATCTGATACTTGGTCATCCCGAGCGGCATTTTCTTGAATATTTTGTCAATTATGGACTCTATATAGTGATTGCTCGACCCGTCTAGAATCACCAGCTTCTTTTTCCTTTTGAGGAGGAGCTCGCTCATAAGTGCGCCACCCATATGAAGTTGCAGGATATGGAGCTTATTGTGGCCGCCACAGTCGTCACCGGGCAGGACATGACAAGGAAGGAAACGCTTGTCACACCTATTGCCTGGACGGATATGCTTCTGTTTCCCTGGGAGCCTTTAGCTTCTATATGCTGCCCAAGGGCAACGGTTGGGGCAGTTGTAAGGCCGTGGGTAACCTCCGCCACCCCGGACGATGTAGCCGAGGTATTGAAAGATCCGTAAGCTATCACATTCTGCATGAGGGGTCTCGTCAGGCCGGAGCTGTTGAGATACCTGCTCACTTTGTATTTTATGTCGGTTACCGTATCCATAAGCATTTCTGGGAATTGTCCAAGGGAGAACCCCGCAAGATATCTTCTTCCCGTGTTTAAATTCCCCTTCGCGGTCCATGCATCGGCGACATCATCGTAGTTCTCGGTTGAGGTTAAATAACCAGCGCCACCATCCCATCCTCCGGCAGCATACCCATAGCCATTGATGTTGAATGCGGCCGGATTTCCCCGGGCAGTGTTCATGGTGTCCTTATTCGTCCACGTGTTGGCGACATCATCGTATTTCTCGGTGGTGTTTGTAACCCCCGGCGTTTGCCCGCCCGCAACATATCCAAATCCATTCAAAATGAACCCACCTGGCATCCTTCTTGCCGTGGTCACACTGGTTTTAGCGGTCCACGTGTTGGCTATGTCATTGTATTGTTCTACGGTTGCTAAAGGGTCGCCATCATGTGCTCCAGCAACATATCCGTAGCCGTTGAGATTGAAGCCTGCCGCATAACCCCTATTTGATCCTATACCGGTTTTAGCCGTCCATGCATCGGCGACATCATCGTATTTTTCTACGGTGGAATAAAAAACAGTCGCAATAGCGTTGTCCCCTCCGGCAGTGTATCCGTAGCCATTGAGATTGAAGCCAGCTAAGTGTGCCCGGGCCGTGTTCAGAGTGTCCTTAGTTGTCCAAGTGTTGGCTACATCATCGTATTTCTCGGTGGTCGTTAATACTGTTGCTGAATCATATCCTCCAGCGGTGTATCCATAGCCGTTGAGAGAGAATCCAGCTAAATCAAGCCTTGCTGTGTTTAAAGCGGTTTTAGCAGTCCAAGTGTTGGCGACATCATCGTATTTCTCGTTTACGGCTGAAGCAGCTCCTGTGTTTCCTCCGGCAGCATATCCATAACTTCTGTCCTTCATCATCTTCTGGGATGCCTGTTGCGCTATGTGGACTCCCAGGACGGCAGAGCCCGCTATCTCAGCTGTTGTCACAGCAGATGCGGATATGGAAGTAACTGGAAGGACAGCCGGAGAGAATGCCAGATGTTGAGTGGCCACGGCTGAGGCACTGATATGGGCAGACATGATCGCGCTCGCTCCTATATGCACACTCAGAACGCATGAGGCCCCCAGTTTTGCAGTCGTCACGCATGAAGCCCCGAGCTTGGCCGAGGTCACCACAGCAGCATCTATCTGAGTGCTGCCTATGGCTGCGGCCCCAATCATAGCCGAG
>Ga0184636_1000010_pt1 | contig 40045 bp, 37 predicted proteins | sample PLM3_60_b2_FD_133164 | JGI IMG/M metagenome (GOLD analysis project Ga0184636, IMG submission 133164) | Groundwater sediment microbial communities from an aquifer in East River, Colorado, USA - PLM4_90_b2 | ecosystem: Environmental > Terrestrial > Soil > Riparian zone | place: USA: East River... | reverse complement strand
CAGCTTTATGCGGTAAAAATGTTTCTCTTGACATTAATGACTTTGACGCTATTGCTGAATTTTGTATTAACAAAAAAATTGAAATGGTGATAGTAGGTCCTGAAGAGCCGTTGGTGAATGGACTATATGATTACTTTAAATCAAATGAAGAACTCGAAAAAATCTATTTTATAGGCCCGTCAAAAAAGGGCGCACAATTAGAAGGCAGCAAGTCGTTTGCAAAAACATTCATGCATCGGCATAACATTCCTACTGCAAACTATCGTGAATTTGATGCAACAAATTTTGAAGAAGGGGTTCATTATGTAAATGATCATCCCATGCCTGTTGTTTTAAAGGCTGATGGTCTGGCAGCAGGAAAAGGCGTCATCATTTGTCAAACACCTGTGGAGGCTGTGGCAGAATTTGAATTGATGATACAGAAGGCAAAATTCGGTGAAGCAAGTAAAAAGGTAGTGGTGGAGGAATTTTTGGAAGGTATTGAATTGAGTGTATTTGTAATAACCGACGGGAAAAATTATTTATTACTGCCTGAAGCAAAGGATTACAAGCGCATTGGCGAAGGTGATAAAGGATTAAATACCGGCGGAATGGGTGCAGTGAGTCCTGTGTCTTTTGCTACGCCGGGATTCATGCAGAAAGTGGAAGAAAGAATTATTAAGCCAACCATTTCAGGCTTGCATAAAGACGAAATGGATTATAAAGGATTTTTATTTTTTGGTTTGATCAATGTAAATGGCGATCCTTACCTTATTGAATACAACTGCCGGATGGGTGATCCTGAAACTGAAGTTGTAATACCAAGACTGGAAACTGATATTGTAGGATTATTTATTGCAGCTACTCAACAGGAATTGGACACAATAAAGCTAAGAGTGGATGAACGTAGTGTCGTGACTGTAATGGCTGTTAGTTATGGTTACCCCGGGGCTTTTGAAAAAGGCTTTGAAATAACCGGATTGAATAAAGATTTCGGAAAAGACATTTTGATTTTCCAGGCTGGCACCAAAGAAGAGAATGGGAAAATCATCACAAATGGAGGAAGAGTATTATGCGTTACATCGTATGGAAAAAACATACAGAGCGCAGCTGATAAATCTCTTGATATTCTGGAGACAATTGATTTTGATGGAATTTATTACAGAAAAGATATTGGGTATGAATTTGTACCATCGACTCTTAAATAAGCTACTATTTTTCTTCCCGCTTACATTTGTATAAATTCTATTTATGCCTGGTGAAGTTCATTATCACGATTACCTGCAGTTAGATAAAATTCTCAATGCTCAATTTCCTGAAAGTAATAAGCAGAATCTGTCGGCTCATGATGAAATGCTTTTTATCATTATTCACCAGGCCTATGAACTCTGGTTCAAACAACTGCATCATGAGGCAGATTCAATTATTACTATAATGCAGAAGCCTGCATTAAATGATAATTTACCCGAATTACAAACTGTTGTTCATCGTCTCAATCGTATTGTTACTATTTTAAGAGTGCTGGTTCACCAGATCGATATCATGGAAACCATGACACCCATGGATTTCCTTGATTTTCGTGATATGCTTCGTCCCGCATCCGGTTTTCAAAGCTGGCAATTCAAAGAACTTGAAGCAAGACTGGGGTTGAAATTCCAGCATCGTTATGGGCAGGAGAATTACACTTCGCAATTACGTAAAGAACATATTGACCTTATCAAAAAAGCAGAAGCCGAAAGTTCATTATTGGAATTGGTGAACGCCTGGCTGGAGAGAATGCCATTGGCCCCTTCCTGGCCCCCGCAAAAAGGAGAAGAAGAAAAATCTTTTTGGGTTGACTATCGGAACCGGTACGAAAAAAGTTTAGATGAAGCGGAGAAAAATAATTTAGCTTCATTTGATGAGGTGTTTATGCAGGTAAATAAGGATGATAAGAGATCTTTGTCGGCCGCGGCCGCAAGAGCTGCATTATTTATTATGCTGTACAGAGGGTATCCATTGCTGCAGCAACCTTTTCAATTATTAAATGCCTTACTGGAAATTGATGAACAATTAAGCTCCTGGCGTTACAGGCATATGAATATGGTTCACCGGATGATTGGTACAAGAATAGGAACCGGCGGCAGCAGCGGGAAAGATTATTTAAAGGCAGCTGCTGACAAGCATTATATTTTCAGAGAAATTGCACAGCTTAATAGTTTTTTGATTGAAAGGAGAAAACTGCCCCAACTTCCCCCGGAGGTTGAAAAAAGATTGGGGTTTGCAGCTGCTTAAAAAAAATTGAAAATTATCTATAATTCTCAACCATTTCCTGATATGAAAAAACGGAATATTAATCCCCGTAAAAGTGCAGGATAGCATCCTATAACAAATGAAATGGTTGATTTAAAATGGTATCGCGGTGCAAATCGTTATAATAATGGTGCGACAAGATATGGTAAAAAGTATCTGTTTAGATTTATTATAAGCGGCTTAAAGGAGAAACTTAAATAATTATGAGAGTTTAACAATCAAATTATTGTACTAAAGTTTTTTAAAGCATTTTTTTCTCTTTCCAGCTCTTTTTCTCTTAGCCTAAAAAAATCTTCCCGCGCCGCTAATAACCCTGTAGGGTGTTGAAAAAAATCTATCAACTATTTTATTAAAATCATCCTGGTAAACTATCGGCGTACTGTGGCCGGAGGAGGGCAATATCCATAAATAGGAATTAGGAATATTTTGAGCAATCAACATGGTATGTGCCGGTTTTATCACATCATGATCACCACCAATAATTAATGCCTGACATTTGATGGTTTGCAAAGCAAATAATGTGATGTGCGGCTCATCTAATAATAAACGAACTAATTTCCATGTATTTTTTTCTTTGTCATTTTTATTGGATTTGTTTTTCAAAAAAGTATATTCCGGTTGAACCAGATCTATTACTTCTTTAAAAACAGCCGTTGTATCCGGCCAAAGGTTAGCTCCTGTTGCAGCCAGTTTTTTTACTTTTTCAGGATGGCGGATGGCCAGCAGTAAGGCATTAATGCCTCCATCACTCCAGCCAATTACATCGGCTGAATCTATTTTCATTGCATCGAGTAAAGCCGCATAATCATCCGCCATCATTTCATAGCTCAGGCTATCACTGTTGTCTGCCGATTTTCCCTGTGCACGGCTGTCAGCAATGATCACTTTATATTTTTTGGAGAAATAAGGTATCTGGTAAATAAAATTATTTATGGAGCCGCCATTCCCATGAATGATCAGTAATGGTTGCCCCTCGCCATACACTTCTGCATACATTTTAAAACCGCGGAAGTCATAATATTTTCCTGCTTCCTTATTATGACCATAAGGAACAGAGGGATCCTTTAATTTATTTTCAAAATCCTTTCTCACCTTTTCCAGGTCTTGTCCCGAAGCAATTAGGCTTATTGATTGAGCAAAAAGGATAAAGACAAAAATCATTTTCATATTTTATCGTTATGAGTGGTTATCAATAGTTGTTTATCCGTATTTTTAAAAGGAGAGTATAATTATTCATGAAAGATAGGGTAAAATATAAAGGAAAAAAAGCGATCCGCTCATGAGGACCGCCTTCTTTGCTGATAGATAGAAATATATATGTTGATATATGATGAAGGTGTACGGATTGATAAGGATCAACTTAGATTTTCATAGGTACATTTTAGAATTTTCATACTTCACGCTAAGACTTTCCATTACCGTGCCAAAATTTTCTGTTCTAATGGCTAAGTTTAATTTTTTTTTCTCGGAGAGTCGATTGTAAATAAAAAATAATAATAATAGTAGTGGAGGCTGTTATGGCAAATGTCCAGGTGCTACCGTACCAGTTCCAGATAAAACCTGCTATTGTACTCGCTAATAAGGTACAAACACTTTGACAGGAAGTATAAAAACCAACCGCTGTGGCCGTATTGGCTTCATGTGCAATATTTGTTATCCAGGCAATGGTAATGCCTTCAGTAGCTGCAGCATAAACACCGTATATGAAGAATAAAATAAAAATCATTGTAGTGGATGATGTAAATGCAAAGCCTCCATATACTAATGCAAACAAGAACATGCCTGCAATAAAGACTTTTTTTATACTGAACCTGTCAGCTAATACACCCAGGGGATAGGATGCAAGTGCATATATAAGGTTGTAAAAAATATAGGCAAGAATCGTTGTCTTATCGCTGCCGGTTATCTCTTTTATTTTTAATAAAAGAAAGATATCCGAACTATTAACCAATGCAAACAACAATAATGCAAAAACCAATTTTTTGTATTCCGTATCGGCAATATTCCAGTATTTTAAAAACGAAAAAAAATTTCCTTGTCCGAGTGTTGAGACAGTTTGTTTTTTTTCTTTTAGTAAAAAAATGAGTAAAACAGAAATAATACCCGGGATAAAAGCAACAAAAAATATGAGCTTGTATTGGCCAGGATAAAAAACTAAAAATAGTAAAGCAGCAATCGGACCCAACGTAGCTCCCACTGTATCCATGCCCCGATGAAAGCCAAATACCCTGGCCTTGGTTTCCTTTGTTGCCTGCTGTGAAAGCAAGGCATCTCTGGCTGATGTGCGGACACCTTTACCCAGACGATCAATTGTTCTTGCAAAAAATATCCAGGGTGCAAAAGTAAAAACAGCCATCATGGGTTTGGAAATGCTGCTTAAAAAATATCCCAGCTTTACAAATGGAAGACGTATTCCTTTTTCATCGCTCAGTTTTCCAAAATAACCTTTGCTGATACCCGAAGTGAAGTTGGCCAGTCCTTCTAAAACACCGATCCATAAAACAGTAAAGCCGATCTGTTTTAAATAAACCGGAACAACAGGGTATAGCATTTCGCTGGCTATATCTGCAAACAGGCTTACAACAGAGAGTATCAAAACGGTTCTCGTGATGATCCGCATGCAGTGAAATTAGCTGAAAATCCTTGTCAGTTATATTTAACCGGTGTAGTTAATTTTTTGCAGGGGCAAAGGCTAAAATGTTTTTGGAATAACTATTGCAAGAGTAAAAGTTTTTAAAAAAATACCAATCCCTGATAAGTTCAGTAGAATGATTGAACCCTGAGGAGTGCGACGCAACAGGAGTTGAATAGTCATTCTTCAGTTGGGCAACAAAAAAATTTTTAGCGGATTTGATACAATTTATACACAGAAAAAAATATAGAAATACCACGGTCTTTCACTTTGTTAATTCAAATTATTTGCTCGTACTTTGCACACATTAAATCCAATAGGTACAAATGGGACTTTTTAATTGGTTTACACAAGAAATAGCGATAGACCTGGGTACAGCAAATACCCTTATTATACATAATGACGAAGTAGTAGTAAATGAACCGAGTATTGTTGCTCTTGACCGCAATAATCCCAAAAATGTGCTTGCTGTTGGTAAACGGGCATTAATGATGCACGAAAAAACCCATGAGAGCATCCGTACGGTTCGTCCCTTGAAGGATGGTGTCATTGCCGACTTCAATGCCGCTGAATTAATGATCCGGGAAATGATCAAGATGATCTATCCCAAAAAACCTCTTTTCCCTCCAAGCTGGCGGATGATGATCTGCATCCCTTCTTCAATCACAGAGGTCGAAAAAAGAGCTGTTCGCGATAGTGCTGAACAAGCCGGCGCGAAGGAAGTTTACCTGATACATGAACCAATGGCCGCCGCTCTGGGTATTGGCATTGATGTAGAAGAACCTGTAGGTAATATGATTATTGATATTGGAGGAGGTACTACCGGCATAACGGTTATTGCTTTAGCAGGTATTGTTTGCGATCAATCCATAAGAATTGCCGGGGATGAATTTACGGCTGATATCATGGAGGCCCTTCGCCGGTACCATAGTTTACTGATTGGTGAACGTACATCGGAACAGATCAAAATTCAGATAGGCGCTGCGATGAAAGATCTTGATATTCCACCAGATGATATCCCTGTTAATGGCCGGGATCTTGTAACCGGTATTCCAAAACAGATCATGGTAAGCTACCAGGAAATTGCTGAAGCCCTGGATAAAAGCATTTTCAAAATTGAGGAAGCCATACTGAAGGCTTTGGAACAAACTCCGCCGGAGCTGGCGGCGGATATTTACCGGCGTGGGTTATACCTTACGGGTGGCGGAGCGTTATTGAGAGGGTTGGATAAAAGACTAAGTCAAAAGATCAAATTGCCGGTGCATGTGGCTGATGACCCGTTGAAAAGTGTAGTGAGGGGAACCGGTATTGCCTTAAAGAACTACGACAGGTATCCATTTGTTATGAGATAGCCAAATTCCAACCTACAAATTCCAAATCTCAATTTTTATATGGAATTTGGAATTTGCGATTTGAAACTTCACTTTAGTGAAAAATATATTTCTTTTCATTCGGCAGTATTTTACTTTTCTTGCATTCCTGGCACTTCAACTTGTAGCCTTATCATTTCTATTTAAATATAACAGGTTTCACAGGGCAGTAGGCTTAGGTATGGCCAATGAACTAACAGGTTGGATAAATTCCAAATACGCCAATGTTGATGAGTATTTCCATTTAAAGAAGGAGAGTGATCGCATTCATCATTTGAATGATTCCCTGATGAATTTGTTAAAAAGCAATTTTTTAAATCCGGATACTTCTGCCCGGATCATTCAGGATTCAATACCCTATGACACACTGGGCAACCGTCGTCGTTATCTCTGGCGGGAGGCAGAAGTAGTTAGCAACTCATTTAATCTTGAAAAAAATTATATACAAATAAACAGGGGGGCTAAGCAAGGCATCAGGGACAATATGGGGGTGTTAAATTCCGATCGAAGTCTCGTAGGAATTGTAGTAAATACAAGCGACAACTTCAGCCAGGTAATGAGTCTTCTGCATGTAAGAAATAATGTGAATGCCATCATAAAAAAAACAGGTAGCGCAGGCACTATCACCTGGGATGGAAAAAACCCTTTATATCTTATCATGAGCGGTGTTCCTAAAAGTGATTCGATTGTAAGGGGAGACACCATATTGACAGGGACTTTTTCTTATAGTTTCCCACCCAAATATATGATCGGTACTGTGGAGTCTGTTGAAAAAGACAAATCCAGCGGCTTTTATTTGCTGCGTGTAAAAACCTCGGCAAATTTTCAAAACCTGCAACATGTTTTTGTAGTCGAAAATCTGCAAACAGATGAACAGAAGAACTTAGATAAAGAAACCCGTAAAAAAATTGATGAACTAAAAAAGCCTAACCAGTGAGTGACCTTCTTCGAAATATAATCCGTTTTATGTTTTTTATACTGGTACAGGTATATGTATTGTTTAAGGTGCCCAGTTTACATCGCTTTATAACTCCCTACTTATATTATCTCTTTATTCTTTGGCTGCCATTTTCAATTCCACGCTTCTGGCAATTGGTAATTGGCTTTTTAACCGGTCTTACCCTTGATTATTTTACAATGACACCCGGACTCCATGCTGCCGCCTGTGTACTGGTAGCCTATGTCCGCCCTTTTATAATTAATGTACTGTCACCAAAGGATGTATCGGAATTCAATTACAGGGAACCTTCGCCAAGAGCAATGGGATGGACACCCTACGCAGTGTATGTGTTTATATTGACATTGTTTCATCACGGATATATGCTGATCCTGGAATGGCTTTCGTTCGGAAGTTTTTTGACTTTTCTTATTAAGTTGGTCTCAACTACAGGCATCAGCATGTTACTTATTTTTACAGTAGAACTTCTGTTTCCCCGCAGATTGAAGTATAGAACAAATACTGCGTAAAAAATTCTTCATAAATTTTTTTAGAAATAGTGTAAAAGGATTTTTGCATTGTAGCTTTGATAAAAGTTTTTTTTACACTGATCTATGCCTGTGTTTAACCAGTCAAGAAGCCGTATTATCCGTCTCATTTTCCTTGCAACCTTTGCTGTTATTATTGCCCAGTTGTTTCACCTGCAGGTAATTTCTGATAAGTATCGTAAAATGGCGGATGAGAATGCCATTTTCGCAAAACGCATCTATCCTTCCCGGGGGATAATTTTTGACAGGAAGAACAGGGCTATTCTTAATAATACCCTGATGTTTGACCTGATGGTAACTCCTTCTGAGGTAAAAGGGATTGATACTGCCTATTTCTGCCAATTAATGGAAATTGATACTGCAGAGTTTATAAAACGGATCAGGAATGCGATAATAAAGAATAAATCGTTTCGCCCCTCCGTGTTTGAAGGGTTATTGACACCACAGAAATATGCAAGAATGGAAGAAAACATGTGGCGTTTCAGCAATGGATTTTTTTTACAGCCACGTCCGGTTCGGACCTATCCTTATAATGCCGCAGCGCATATTTTAGGTTATATCAATGAAGTGGATACTTCTACTGTTAATAAGTCGAATGGTTTTTATCAACCGGGGGATTACGCTGGCCTTACCGGCCTGGAACAATACTATGAAGGAGTATTAAGGGGACAACGTGGTGTTGAACTTTGGGTCAGGGATAATTTCAACAGGTTGGTTGGTCATTACCAGGAAGGAGCTTTTGATACAGCCGCTATTACCGGAAGAAACCTCAGAACATATCTTGATATAGAGTTACAAGAACTGGCGGAAAAATTATTGACCAACAAAATAGGAGCTGTGGTTGCCATTGACCCAAAAACCGGCGGTATATTGGCCATGGCATCAGCACCCGATTACAATCCAAATGATCTCACTGGTCCGGAAAAACAAAAGAACTACAGTAGAATGGTGGTAGATGTAAGTAAACCTTTATATAACCGGGCTATTAAGGGGCAGTACCCAGGGGGGTCAACATACAAACCATTGGGTGCATTGATCGGCCTGGATGAAGGAGTAATTACACCAGCCAGTGGCTATCCCTGCAGGGGAGCATATTACGAATGCAAACGACCCGTGAAGTGTACAGAAAACTGGGCAGGGCATGCTGCTAATCTTCGGCTGGCGATTGCCTGGTCCTGCAATTCTTTTTTCAGCAGCACAATTCGTAAAACAATTGATAATCCAAGATATCATAACCCCCGGATCGGGTTAACTAAATGGAAAGAATACTGTAATGCTTTCGGTTATGGTCACCGGCTAGGAGTTGATATTCCGAACGAGAATAGTGGAAATATTCCTGACACGACAGCTTACGATAAAGAATATCGCGGACAATGGAATTCCTGTACGATGACCGGGGGTGGCCTCGGTATCGGCCAGGATAAAATGCTGGTAACACCATTGCAGATCGCCAATGCTATTTGTATTGTTGCTAATAAAGGATATTATTATTTACCCCACTTTGTGAAATCGATTGACGAGGAAACGGATGAGGATACTACACTTGTAAACAAATTCCGCAAAAAACATGAAGTGCTGACACATATAGAGAACAGCGCTTACGAGGAGGTTATCAATGGAATGCATGATGTTACCGTAGTCGGCACTGCCTGGCGGATACCCAAGATACCGGGAATTGAAATTTGCGCTAAAACCGGCACGGCTCAAAATAAATTAGTGATCGAAAAAAAAGTCGTGGAGTTAAAGGATCATTCCCTGTTTGTTTGCTTTGCACCGATGGAAGACCCGAAAATTGCTGTGGCTGTGATCATTGAAAATGGTGGCTTTGGGGCAACCTGGGCCGGGCCGATTGGTTATCTTATGGTTGAGAAATATCTTACCGATTCCTTAAGAGCAGACCGCTTAAAGGAAGTAGATAGAATTGCGGCTGCTAACCTCATGCCTTCATACCTTACCAGGGAACAATTCAGGGCTGACTCCATCAGGGCATTTGAATGGTTTAAGATGACAAAGGATAGCAGTTATATCGATAAGTACAGTTTTGAAAATTGGAAAGAATTTTCATTTCCGTCAAAAAAAGATCCCAGACCTGCAGACAGGAAAAATTATACAATGACCATTGCAATTATTGATGATAGAAATTCAAGAAAGAAAAATCATTTTGTGCTGACCTCATGATCGATCGTAACCCAACTATATCAAAAGGAGTTGACTGGAGCCTGGCCTGGATCTACTTATTATTGGTATCAATTGGCATTACAGCCATTTTTGCGGTAACTTATAAAGAGGGTACACCGGTTCTTCAAAGCTTTCTTGGTTTTAAAACGGATTACAGCAAACAGTTTTATTATTTCATTGCTGCAGCGATAATAGGAATATTTATATTACTTACAGACAGTAAATTTTTTACCGCTACCGCTAATTTATGGTATGCCTTCGGAATTTTTTTGCTTCTTCTTGTTTTTCCGTTCCATACCCGGATCAAAGGAACCGAATCCATAATCCGGCTGGGTGGTTTCCAATTTCAGCCGGCAGAGTTTTGTAAAATTTGTGTCTGTCTTGCTCTTGCAAAATATCTTTCAAGGTCCGATACAAATTTCACAAAAACAAAATCGCAATTAATTGCTGCTGCCATTGTTCTGTTTCCCGCTGCTTTAACCATTATGCAAAGTGAAACAGGACTGGCCCTTGTTTATTTTTCATTTTTTATTGTCATGTATCGTGAAGGGTTATCTTCAACCATACTGGTTATCGGATTTTCTTTAGCAGTACTGGTAGTAGCAACTTTATTACTTGAAAAAAATATTCTTGCAGTGGGGCTTACTGCAATATTTCTGTTAAGTATATATTTTATGCGACGGCAAATTCGTCGTAAAAGGTATATTTTATTTAATCTTGTTTTGCTATGGCTATTATGTGTAGGTGTACAAAGATTTGGGGTTCCGTTTGCTTTTAAACATGTGTTGAAATTGTACCAGGTTGAACGAATTTATAGTACGGTGGGTAAAGAAGTTCCTGCTGAATATATTGATGCCCATCGGAAAGAGCTGGGAAGTCCGGCTGCCAAAAAAAAGGATACAGATTACAATGTAAAGCAATCAAAAATCGCTCTTGGCAGCGGAGGCTTTAAGGGAAAGGGAATATTACGAAGCACACAAACCCGCTATGGATTTGTTCCCGAACAACGAACAGACTTTATTTTTGATACAATTGGAGAAGGCTTTGGTTTTATTGGGAGTGCGGTACTGTTGGGAATTTATTTAGTGCTTCTTTTCAGAATAATTACAGTTGCAGAACGACAGAGAAGTGTTTTCAGCCGGTGTTATGCTTACGGTGTGGCTGCTGTATTCTTCTTTCACATGACAATTAATATTGCGATGACGGTGGGTCTTGCCCCGGTTATCGGTATTCCTTTACCGTTTATAAGTTATGGAGGAACTTCACTTCTTACTTTTACAATTATGCTTTTTATACTTATCCGGCTGGATGCTGACAGGCAAATGGTACTTAGGTAAGTTTTGATTTTCTAAATTGCAATTCAGACCATGAAGATTATTCCGTTAAGCGAAGGAAGTTTTACTATCGATAAAACAAAACTTTTTATTCCCTTTGATGAACAAAAAAATATATTGAAGGAAAGACCGGTTGGAAGCCTGCTGGTAGAAGTTCAACCATTTGTCATTATTACTTCCAAAGATATTTTGCTATTGGATACAGGTTTAGGATTTGAAAAAAACGGAATTCTGCAATTGCATCAAAACTTAACGGATAATGGGATCAATCCTCCTGAAGTAACAAAAGTATTATTGACACATTTGCATAAAGACCACGCAGGAGGTATTAGCAGGGAAGATCATGCGAATCATTCTTATCAATTAAACTTTCCCGGCGCTAAGTATTATCTGCAGGAAAAGGAATTGAATTTTGCCTTTGAAAAAGGACTTCCATCGTTTATGACTAAAGAATTAGAAGTATTAAAACAATCTTCACAGGTTGAATTGCTTTCAGAAAATGAAGGGATGATAGACAATTATATTCATTATGAAGTAACAGGTGCTCATTCTCCCTATCACCAGGTGTTCCGGATAAACGAAGATGATAAGATCATTTTTTTTGGCGGGGATGATGCACCACAACTACAACAAATGAAACATCGCTATGTTGCCAAATACGATCATGACGGTAAAAAAGCGATGGAGTTAAGAAGAAAATGGTGGGAGCAGGGGCAAAAAGAAAAATGGGTATTTCTTTTTTATCATGATGTGAAAAACCCTATTAAAAGATTTAATTAAAAGATTGCAGGTCAAAAAAGGCCTGCCCTAAAAAGAGCCGGCCGTTGCTAACCTATGAAAAACACCAAGGTCAAAGATATATGAAAATTATTTTTATTGCAAGGCCGATTTAAAACGACGGGCTGGACGCTCAGGAAGGGTTGATCTTCTTAAATCTTTTAATTCTCTCATAAATATTTCTTGTTGTACATATACCTCATTACTACGTTTTTCGCCAACGATCTCTTTAAATTCGTTTCTGTATCGTAGCCGGAGTTCGACAATTTTCTGTTGTCTGATAAGAATATCATTTCTGTTTTCCCTGAGTGTGTTTCGCCATTCACGAAAATAACGGAGAAAAATGGGCGAGAATCTTTCAGCCTCATTCCTGGTAAGATTGAGTCTTTTCTGAATGAATTCAGTCATCTTGTCCCGGATCTTATCGTTCCCATTATTATTATCATCATCCTGGGCAAACGATCGAATCGAAGAAATAAATACTAAACTTAATATTACTAATAACTTTTTCATTTGCACAATTAATTCATCAGGGCATCGGTTTCAGTTTCCTCAGAAGCGCCGGTTTCATTAAGAAATTTATCTATCTCATTAACCGGTACATCTTTCATTAATTCTCTAATATCATCAGGTTTATTGTTAGTGACAATACCTTCTTTCATGGATAATTCTTCATCTGTCAATTTTACAAACTCATTGATCACTTCAGGACTGACTTTTTTAATGACGTTTTTATTAACCCAGCCCTGGGGATTATCATTCGGATTAATTTTATTTCTTGAATTAATATTATTAATTAAAATTGAGCCAACAGTTATTATTCCTATGACCATGGCCGCAGCAGCATAACGCAGCCATCTGCGATAAGTTATGGAAATAAGTTTTGTTTCTGGCTTACTCTTAACTGTAACTTCAAAGTTCTCAAAGTAATCTTCGGGTACGGAGTAAACGGGCTTTTTATTTAAACTGCTTAACAACGGCGAAATTGATTCTAACTCCTCTTTGCTTGTTTGGTAATCCACGTGTTTGCGAATTTTCTTCATGATATTCTCTGCCAATACCCCGAAATAACCAACCGGGACCTGGTAAGGATTTTCTTTTGGGATGGAAGATAAATATTCCAAACCTGCTTCTTCGGCTTTAATGCGATTAATAACCTCTGTAGCGAATCCTTCAAAATATCCTTCAGGAACTGAATAAATATTTTGAGCTAAGGTTGCCAAATTGCTTCCTAAGTCGTTGAGTTCTTGTATAATGTCTTTGTTTGCCATTTAATCGTACTTGAGACGCTATCCGAACAGTAAAGTTTAATGATTTTTAATGTAATCCTCAATTTTTTTGACCGCATGATGGTAGCTTGCTTTTAAGGCTCCTTCACTCGTTTCCAGCACCCTACTCATTTCTTCGTATGGCATCTCATCATAATATCTTAAATTAAATACAATTCTCTGTTTTTCAGGTAGTTGTTGAATTGCTAATTGCAATTTCCATTCCAGCCTATTGGCATCAAAATGCTGATCTGCCTTTATTTTATTGCTTAACCCGCTTTCCACATCATTTAGAGAAACAGCCGATCTTTTTTTCTTTTGTTCTATATAGGTCAGGCATTCATTGGTAGCTATCCGATAGAGCCAGGTGTAGAGCTGGCTATCTTCTCTGAAGTTTTCAAGACCATTCCAAACCCTTATAAAAACATTTTGCAATACATCATTTGCATCTTCATGTTCTATAACCATCCGTCTTACATGCCAGTACAACTTCTCCTGGTATTTTTTTATGATACTGGTAAATGCTCTTTCTTTAGTCACCGGGTTACGGAACTGCACCAATAATTCGGCATCAGTTGTGGTGGTTAAAGACATGCTTTAATTGCGTTTAGAATATTGGTTCTTCTTATTTGTTCGTTTTTAAAATATTAATTTTTTGGCTCCGATGTTTGTTTTTTTGACATTGCCATTGAGTCATAATCACTTCTTCTTTCCGAAATGCTGCTGAACTCATAGAAATGCTCCGGGCTTAATTCCTGAATCAATGGTTAAAAATAAAAAAGCAGGTTCAATTTTTAGACGAACCTGCAAAATTCTTAATAACACATATTACCCATTCTTTTTTCTATTCATCGCTTTTTCTGCAGCAACTACAATATCGGGAATATCCAAACCATATTTTTTAAGTAATTCTTTCGGTGTTCCACTTTCTCCAAACGTGTCCTTTGTGCCTATATACTCGATAGGTGTAGGTATAAATCGGCCTGCAACCTGGGCGATGGCGTCTCCCAGTCCTCCGATCACATTATGTTCTTCTGCAGTTACGGCGCATCTTGTCTTGGTCAAAGAACTGATCACCGTTTGCTGATCAAGAGGTTTAACTGTATGAATATTGATGACCTCGACACTAATTCCTTTTTCTTCCAAAGCAGCACCAGCCTGAATAGCGTTCCATACCATATGCCCACAGGCAAAAATAGAAACATCTGTTCCCTTACTGCAATATTGTGCTTGACCAATTTCAAATTTTTGATCACCGGCAGTAAAAATTGGCCAGCCTGGTCTCCCAAATCGTAAGTAAACCGGTCCAATATAATCAGCGATAGAGGTGGTTGCTGCCTTTGTTTGATTATAATCACAAGGAACAATAACGGTCATACCCGGCAACATTTTCATCAGTCCGATATCTTCCAGTATCTGGTGAGTGGCGCCGTCCTCGCCCAATGTTATACCTGCATGTGAGGCACATATTTTTACATTCTTCCCGCTGTATGCAATACTTTGTCGTATCTGGTCATACACGCGGCCGGTTGAAAAGTTTGCAAAAGTTGTAGTGTAAGGAATTTTTCCCCCGATCGTTAGTCCGGCCGCAATACCCATCATATTTGCTTCCGCAATACCACATTGAAAAAAACGATCGGGAAATTCTTTTATGAATTGGTTCAGCTTTAATGAACCGGCCAGGTCCGCAGCCAATGCAACTATATTGGAGTTTTTTCTTGCCGCTTCAACAATTCCATCTCCAAAACCACTACGGGTATCTTTATTTCCTGTTGATTGAATATCCTTCAGCATGATTAAAAATTAGGCACAAATGTAAGGGAAAGAAGATGGGAAAAGCAGACAATGAGGTATGGGCAGCCGGGAATTATTTTTTTTAAATTTTGTCAATTGCTCATTGTCAATTCAGTTCTTTTGGTTGGCCGGTAAAAATATTATCATCGGCTTTTAGTCGTTGTTCCCATTCCCAGGCAGTAGCCATCATTTCATCCAGAGAATATTTTGGGTGCCAGTTCAAAAGACTTTTGGCAAGTTCATTACTTGCATAAATGGCAATAACATCACCCGGTCGCCGCGGCCCCATGTCATAATTCAATTTAACACCGGATATTTTTTCAAAAGCATGAATCGCTTCCAGCACTGTAACGCCAGTGCCCGTTCCTAAGTTAAAAACCTCGCAAAGCACATCAGTCTGCCCGTTTTGCAAATATTTAATAGCTAATGTATGCGCATGTGCAATATCGCAAACATGAATATAGTCGCGGATGCAGGAGCCATCACGGGTGGGATAGTCATTTCCATGTACATGCATTTTTTTCAATTTGCCAATGGCGGTCTGTGTAATAGCGGGTACAAGGTTTTGCGGCTTGCCAAAAGGTAATTCACCGATCAAAGCAGATGGATGTGCGCCAACAGGATTAAAATAACGGAGTAAGACACATTGGGTGCTTGAGTTTTTGGAGAATTCATTTACGATCTGCTCTCCCATTTGTTTGGTATAACCATATGGGGAGGTCGCTGGCTTCGGTATCGTTAATTCAGTCACAGGGATTTCATCGGGATTACCATATACTGTGCAGGAGGAGGAAAAAACAAACCATGGGATTTCAAATTCCTGAACACATTTTAAAATAGTAATGAGAGAAAGGAGGTTATTCTCGAAATACATTAAGGGTCTTTCAACGGATTCACCCACCGATTTATAGGCTGCAAAATGAATAATGCCTTTGATGTCTTCGTTTTCCTGGAATATGGCGAAGGTGTCATCATAATTGCAAAGGTCAACCTTATAATTTTTGATCTTTTTACCGGTGATTTTTTCTACTCCCTCCAAAATAATAGGGCTTGACCTGGTGTTATTATCTACGGAAATAACGTCATATCCATTTTCAACAAGGTCAACTAAAGTATGTGAACCGATATAACCGCATCCGCCTGTAACTAAAATCTTAGCCATGCTATATAACTTTTATTACCGCAAAAGTGAGGAAAAAACTTTTAAAGAAATAAACGAACAATTGAGTAAACACCAGCTGCTAACAATCCACTCACAGGAATAGTTAATATCCATGCCCATAAAAGATTTACCGTAACACCCCAACGCACGGCTGACAAGCGTTTCGTTGCTCCCACACCAACAATAGACCCCGTAATTGTATGAGTAGTGCTTACAGGGATTTTTAAATTCTCAGTGATAAATAAAGTAATGGCTCCTGCGGTTTCTGCTGCCACTCCTTCAAAAGGGGTGACCTTTGTAATTCGTGTGCCCATTGTTTTAATGATCCTCCAACCACCGCTCATAGTTCCCAGGGCTATAGCGGAATAACAGGCCAGCGGCACCCAGAAGGGCATGTGTTTAAAATCGGGAATATTGCCATTAGCGATCAGTGCAGCAGTGATAATACCCATCACTTTTTGCGCATCATTACCACCGTGACCAATACTGAAAGCGGCTGAGGAGATCAATTGTAATCGTTTGAACCATTTATTCGCCCGGTTTGCATTTAAACTATTCAGAAAAAGCGTGAAGCATGCCATCGTCGTAAGAATAAATGCCAGCAGGATCCACTTGAAATTCCTGGAATAGAAGATGACTTTTAAAGTATAAGACTCAAAATGTGATTTTAGCTTCGCGGGATCAAACTCAAGCGTTTTATACAAAAACAGAACGACTAATGCTATTACAGCCAGGGAAATCAGTTTAGGCATTATTCCTTTATCAAAAGAATGAATGAACCATAAGGAAATAATAAAGGCCAATATCATTCCTGTAAGGGGGGCCAGGATAATAAAGGTGGCAGTTTTTAAAATGTTTGGATCACTGGCCATATTGATGGAATTAAAACCCGCGTGTGCAATTGCAGCACCGGCAAAACCACCGATCAAAGCATGGGAGGAAGACGAAGGAATGCCAAACCACCATGTCAATAAGTTCCAGATAATAGCACCAACCAGGCCGGCAAAAACAACAGCTAGTGTGATCGATTCCTCCTTTACTGTTTTGGATATAGAATTGGCAACATTGTGATCTTTAAAAATAAAAAAAGCAACGAAGTTGAACATGGCCGCCCACAGCACTGCCTGGAAAGGGGTCAGCACCTTGGTGGAAACAACCGTGGCAATGGAATTTGCTGCATCATGAAAGCCATTTATGTAATCAAAGATTAGTGCCAGGATGATAATAACAACAAGAAAACTCATATGATTAATTTGCAAAGGTGCCGATATGCCAATGTGCAAAATTGAGCAGAAATCTCCGCTTTGTTTTTGCACATTGGCATATCGATTTAAGCATATTTAATAATAATGGATTCGATCACGTTACTTGCATCTTCACATTTATCCGTTACAATTTCCATAACCTGGTAGATCTCTCTTTTCTTTATCACTTCTTTTGCATCGGCTTCCGTTGCAAATAACCTTTCGATACTCATATCAAAAATATCATCCGCCTGGTTTTCAATGCTGTTGATCTTTACCAACGCTTCTGTCATCATTCTCATATTCTTCATGTCCCTGAGTTCGCTCACTGCGTTTTTTACCTGTATAGCGCTTTGCTCGATCATATCCGCCAGTTTTTGAAAACCACTATCCCTTGGATCAACACGGTAAAAATTTATTTTTTTGGCAGAAGCATAGATATAATCGGCGATATCATCCAGCGCCGTAGCGAGGTAATGAATATCTTCGCGGTCAAAGGGCGTAATAAAATTGCGGCCGAGTTCAGTAAAAATGCGATGGGTCAATTCATCATTATCGTGTTCAAGATCTTCCAGTTGAGTGATCAGCGAGGCCCTCTTGTCAAAATCTGTTTCAGCCACTACATCTTTTAGTTTGCTTCCCATTGTTGCCACATTTCCTGCCACTTTTTCAAAAAGATCATAAAACACTCTGTCTTTGGGCAGAAAGAATTTGAGCAATGAATTCATAGCCATAGAACAAAATTTTATTGGTTGCGAAGTTACAGTTTCACAAAAGTGCAATGGAGGACAGGGTAGAATTAATAATTAATTAATATAGAAATAATATTTCCCTAATAATTCCGTAATACTTTTTTCATAATCAGAAGTAATTAAATTGCAGGCCAAAGGCTAAAAAGCTACTAAATGGTCAAATTGGTAAAGGCGTTTTTATTGTTTTTTACTGTTTTGAACGTATCTATTACTGTCCATTCCCAACGCTACCTTTCCGATCTTGATTCATCCCTGTTATATTTAAAAGATACTGTCCGCCCGCTTCTTAAACGATTTGAGAATCTCCAGTTCAGCGGCTACATCCAGCCCCAATTTCAATTAGCAGATACAGAAGGCGCGAAATCGTATAATGGCGGCGACTTCTCTGCTTTTTCCAAAAGCCGTTTTATGTTGCGCAGAGCAAGAATAAAATTGGATTATCTCCTTAGAACAGAGGATAATTATCCTAAAGCTTTATTCACTTTCCAGGTGGATGCAACAGAAAGAGGAGTGAATGTGAGAGATATGTTTATGAGACTCTACGAAACCAAAGGCCATAATTTTTCGTTGACTGCCGGGTTGTTTGCGAGGCCATTTGGTTATGAAGTAAATCTTTCCTCTGCTTACAGGGAAACACCGGAACGGGGAAGAATGTCGCAAATATTAATGCCTACAGAAAGAGACCTGGGCGCCATGATAACCTATGAACCTTTGCGACGCAATGCTAATAATCATTTTATAAAATTAGATGCAGGGTTATTTAACGGACAGGGATTATCGGGTACTACAGATTTTGATAGTCATAAAGATATTATCAGCAGGGTTACCGTTAAACCAATAGAACTAAATAAAATGGTCTTCAGCGGCGGCTTGTCATGTTTATATGGCGGCTGGCGACAGGGAACTAAGTATGTTTATAAAAATGGTACCGCTGTAAGTGGTGACAAAATATTTGTAGTTGACTCTTCACTGAGTAATATCGGTAAAATTGCACCGCGACATTATTATGGTGCAGACATGCAAATCATTTTGAAACATGCATGGGGTCAAACTGAATGGAGATTCGAGTATTGGACAGGTCAACAACCGGGATCATCAACAAGCACAACAAATCCCGGAACAATCCCAACTGTTTCTACCTATCGCCGGCATTTCAATGGAACGTTTTTTTATTTTCTGCAAAATATTATCAATAACCAAAACCAATTGCTTGTAAAATATGATTGGTATGACCCGAATACAAAGGTTGAAACTGATGATATAGGAAAATCCGGAACTAATCTTACTGTTGCAGATATAAAATATTCAACCTGGGGAATCGGGTATGCTCATTATTTTAATGATCACGTCAAGATCATTCTTTATTACGAGTTTGTAAAGAATGAGGCAACCCAACTACCCGGATTTACCTCAGATCAGAAAGATAATATATTTACCTGCCGCCTGCAGTTTCGATTTTAATCTCTTAATATTCCGGTAACATTCTGGTCACAATTCCTTAACCTGCCAGTAATATGCCGGTAATGTCTTTGCTATTCTTTTGTTGAAATTTCCACGCTATGAATTTAAGGTTAGGATTAATTTTCTCTTTTTTATGTTTAGTATTTTTTTCTTTTTCCCAGGCTCAAACAAATAAGCTGACAGGAAGGATTGTCAACGATAAAAATGAACCCCTTCCAGGGGTCTCTGTAAAAATTGTTGGCTTGCAGGGTGGAACCACTACCGATATTGAAGGCAGGTTTGTATTAAATCTTTCCGCAGGAAAAAAATATGAACTGGAATTTTCTGCAGTTGGGTATGAAGCAAAAACTATTACCGATGTTGAAGTATTAAGCGGGCAGGTGAATGAATTAAATATTGTATTGGCGATAAAAGTCAGAACCGGTGAGAATGTGACTGTAAAATCAACTTCCAGCGCCCGGAAAGAAACGATTAATTCGGCCATTGCTTTTCAAAAAAACACGTACAACGTAGCTCAGATCGTAAGCGCTGAAACTATACGTCGCTCACCAGATAAAAATACAGGTGAAATATTAAAAAGAGTTCCCGGAACTTCGATCCAGGAAGGAAAATACATAGTCGTTCGCGGTTTATCTGACAGGTATAACCAGGCAATGCTGAATGGAATTTTACTTTCAAGCACTGAACCTGATCGTAAAACATTTTCTTTTGATATTTTTCCTGCACCGATGATTGATAATATCATCATCAATAAAGCATTCGTTCCGGAATATCCCGGAGAATGGGCGGGGGGATTGATACAGGTAAATACAAAGGATGTTCCTGCTTCAACTTTTCTAAATATCCAGATAGGAACGAGTTTCAACACACAGACAATAGGAAAGGATTTTTATACCTATAAAGGCGGTAAGTATGATTGGCTGGGTTTTGATGATGGAACAAGGGCCTTGCCGGGTGATTTTCCTCATAAATCGGATTTCAATTTTTTAACTCAGCAACAAAAAACAGATATAGGCAAAAACCTGGAAAACGGATGGAGTACTGATAAAAACAATTCTAACTTATTTCCGGTATCAGGTAAAATATTCCAGCTTAATGGTGGATTCAACCAGTCATTAGGAAAAAATGCCAGACTAGGGGGAATACTGGCGCTAACTTATAACAGGAGTTATAAACGACTAAATTACAATAATGCATTTTTTGGTGTACAGGGTGGAGTCGCCAGTTTAAATTTTGATTATAATAATGAGAAATACAGCCAGGATGTTTTAGAAGGAGCCCTGGGAAATCTTACACTTCAGCTCGGAAATAACCATAAGATATCGTGGAAAAATATCCTGAATGTAAATGCAACTGATTATGTAATTAAGAGGACAGGAAAGGATTATGAAGCCGATCCGATTAACGGCGAAAATATCCGTGCAACAGAATTGGCTTTTAAAGCAAATACTTTTTATAATACACAATTAACGGGTGAGCATAACATACCTTCTTTACAATCAAAATTGAGATGGTATGGAAGTTTTAGTATACTGGATCAGTATATTCCTGATCAGCGGAGAATTCAGTACAACCAGGCGGCATCAGGCGGACCCTATTCATTACTTATTTCCAATACACGTTCACAAAAATCAGGAAGCCGCTATTTTGGTTATCTCAATGACTATGTATACACAGCCGGAGGCGATCTGACCAGGAATTTCAAATTGTTTGAATTTTTACAATCAGTGAAAGCCGGCTATATGCTGCAGGTAAAAGATCGTTTGTTTGATTCAAGACCTTTCAGTATTTATTTATCAACAGATAATTCTGCACTTCGTCAATTACCTGCTGACCAGATTTTTTCAACAGCGAATTTTGGTAACGGCACTGATAACAAATTTGGATTTGATGAATTATCGGGCAACCAATTCAGGTATTTAGCAAATACAATTTTGAATGCAGGATATATACAATTTGATAATCAATTTACAGATAAGCTTCGTGCTGTTTGGGGTGCCAGAGTTGAAGACTATGACCAGGTGGTTGGAAGCATGAAAGCCAGTGACCCACGCCATGTGCATTCACAGGTAAGAGATTATCTGCCTGCTCTGAACCTGACTTACAAATTAAATAACAAGACGAATATACGATTAGCAGGCTCTCAAACAGTGATCCGCCCTGAGTTCAGGGAGTTAAGCACTTTTGCTTTTTTTGATTTTGAATTAGGAGCAACCATCCTTGGCAATACAAGGTTACAACGTACAAAGGTCAGCAACCTTGATCTTCGTTACGAATTGTATCCAGGAGCAGGTGAATTATTTACAGTTGGTGTATTCTATAAATACTTTAAAGAACCAATTGAATTATACTTCAATCAAAGCGGTGTCGGTACTTCCAATACATTCAATTTCATTAATGCTGACAAGGCGACGAGTTATGGTGCAGAAGTTGAGTTCAGAAAAAAATTAGATTTTTCTGCAGCATTAAAAAATTTCACGGTTCAGGGAAATGTATCGTATATCTATAACAGGGTTAAAAAAGCCGATGCTGATCTAAACCGGCCTATGCAGGGGCAATCGCCTTATTTAATTAATGCTGCTATTCAATATGATCTTGAAAAAATTGGTTTAAGCACTACACTTTTATTCAATGAGATTGGCAGAAGAATTCTTTATGTGGGTAACCAGGATGTTCCTTCTATCTGGGAAGCACCCCGTCCGCTATCAGATCTGCAAATCGCTAAAAAGATCATGCATAATAAAGGGGAGGTCAAATTAAACATTAATGATTTTTTGAACCGCAGGGCTTATTTCTATCATGATATTGATGAAAATAAAAAATACCTGAAAGGTTCAGCCGATGCTTTAGCGATCAACAGGCTTTATGGTGCAAACATCAGTATAACATTTGGATACACTATTAAATAATTAACGCTCAAAATCAAAAAAAAGAATATGAAAAAGTTATTTATCCTGACTGTTTTAGCCGGTTCTTTGTTTAATACGAGCTGCCGCAAAATTGAAGTTGACGGTGGCACCACTGTTACTCCTCCTGGCTCAAATGAAAATACGATCCTGGAGGGAAGGATTACTGAAAACAGAACTTTAAAGGCACAATACACCTACAAATTGCGTGGACTTGTGTATGTCACCAATGGTGCAATTTTAACGATTGAGCCAGGGACTAAAATTGTTGGTGAGCAGGGACAGAAAGGTGGCCTGATCATTTGTCGCAGCGCTAAAATTATAGCTGATGGAACAGCGGATAAACCTATTGTGTTTACTTCAGAGTCGCCCAACCCGGTTCGTGGCGATTGGTCGGGGGTAGTGTTGTTGGGCAATGCACCTACTAACGCTTCTTATAACGGACAAGCGGGTGTTGGTGAAATAGAAGGTGGCGTCAACAACAGCGATGGCCTGGGCTTGTATGGTTTGGGTGCAAGTTCTAACCCTGCTGACAACAGTGGCATACTGAGATATGTCCGTATTGAATACGCAGGCTATGCTTTTTTGCCTGATAAAGAAATTAATGGTTTAACCTTTGGCGGAGTAGGTTCCAATACCATTATTGATCATGTACAGGTTTCCTATGCCAACGACGATTCCTTTGAGTGGTTTGGAGGGACTGTAAATTGTAAATATCTCATCAGTTACCGCACGCTTGATGATGATTTTGATACGGATAATGGCTTTTCAGGCAAAGTGCAATTTGGTATTGCATTAAGAGATTCGTCTATAGCTGATATTTCGAACAGCGAATCTTTTGAAAGCGATAACGATGCAAATGGAAGTTCTTTAACGCCGCAAACTTCAGCCGTTTTTTCTAACATGACGATAGTAGGTCCAAAAGTTAATCTTGCCAGTGGATTTAATACTACGTATTTTAAATGGGGAGCGCAGATCAGGAGAAATTCAACCATCTCTATTTTTAATTCCCTTATTATGGGTTATCCCAATGGTTTGTATATTGATGCAACCAAGGGTGTTCCCACTGATAATAATATTCCCTCTTCATTATTTGTTCAAAATACAATTATTGCCGGATGCCCGACGCCGGTATTGTATGGAGCAAGCTCCACGACTCCTACGGGAGCTACCAGCGCGACTATCGATGCATGGTTTAACACGGCATCCTATGGCAACAGTATTCTTACCAATAATACTGATGTAGGTTTAACCGCACCCTTTAATTATATAAGCCCTGATTTTAATCCTTCTTCGGCTGCTTCTCCCGCAGCTACAGGGTCAAGTTTTTCAAATACTAAATTATCCGGATCGTTTTTTACCAGCGTGCCTTATAAAGGAGCTTGTGCAGTTGGAGACAGCTGGTGGAAAGCCTGGACAAAATTTATGTGATCCTATTCATGCGAAACAGAACCGTCCCGATTTATCGGGACGGTTTTTTATAATTGCATTATGAAAAAAAATATCCTGTGTTATTTGTTATTGCTTTTGTTTGCCTGTAACCCAATCGGAAAAAAAAATCTTGCCAACGATCTGCAAATACTTGGTGAGACATTTACGACTGCCAACTGGCGATTGATTGGCAGTGGAGATACGTCTTACATTTACTTTAGTCAACAGGTTGATAATACTTATAAGACTTACGAATACAAAATAGTGAAAGGAGATTCTTCCGGCACAAAACATAATTCAATTTCTGTATCAGCAAATTCTGTTACCTGGGATTGGAATAACAAAACCCTTGTGCTTGAAAACATAAATCAGAATAAGGCAAGCTGGAAAGAAAGCCGCTCCAAAGAAAACTATTTATTAGAAAAATTAAACGATTCCACCTTGCAAATGAATTGGCCAACGGGACAATTACTATTTAAAAAAACTTTACCCCTAAGCACTTTTTTGGTAAGGGCCAGGTATGATTTTGAACATGGAACAAAACTATTGGACAGTGCAGAAGTAAAACCAGGAAACCGTATTCACAAATGATTGACTAAACAGGCAGCCTTTCATTAATTAACCCTAAGATAATCTTGCTGTAATCATCGCTTAACAATGGCCCTGCAATTTGCATCCAGTTCTTACTATTGTCTCAGCAATAACAATTCCTTCGCTCAGCTATGAGCCGTTGGTTATGTGGTTTTCTCATGCAGTTTACCGGCCCGCTGTTTATCTAAATGGCGGGCCGGGTCGTTTTAAGAGCAATAAATAAATTAACTCTGAAAGAAACAGGCAGAAAAATTTTTGATCTCCCTTTTCAATTAGCAGTATTTTTTCCCGAAAAAAACCCCGCTTAAATTTTTTTCAGATATATTTACTTCCATGGAACGCTACCAGTTACTCCAAACGATCTATGATATTTCAAAAATTGATCCCAGGCCGGAAACCTATCCCTGCCGGCCAAGGGAATTAATCCTGCGGCTCATGCAGGATTGGTCCTTGATCCAGCAGCAGTTAAAAATTCTGGAAGAAGAAGGATTGATCAGGACAATTCAGCAGGATACCCTTATCATCTACCTCAGCCCGGAAGGCATTCAAAAACTAGCGGATTTAAAAGAGACCAGGCTCAATGACTGAACCATTTGTTCTCACCGTCCGGTATAAAGATCAGAATAAAGATTTTAATGCCGAGCTGCGTATGCTGGGATATTCTTACAAGATCGCTATCGTGGTGGATGAAGTTGAAATCCTGTTTGAACCCGATGAAGAAAAAAACTACCGCGCCGTTGTGACGGATGCTACGGGTAAAGAAAAATTACCCGATACCGCACTACTTCAGGCAATTGCCAGAGAACTTGAATTGGCTTTTAAATAATTTATTCAGATGAACTGATTAGAGTACCTGCGGATCGAACTCTTCCTTATTTCAGATAATCAATCAAATGAATTACAGTTCAATAAAGAAGATATTTTTTGTGTAGATTTTTTATATCTCTTACACTAACCGATGAAAATAGAACACTTGATTCCTGGAACGAGATAAGAAGACTACATTCGGAACACTCAACCGGTGATGAGCATTCGCATATGTCATAGAACGCACCACCCGACGAAACCTGGTATATGGGAATGGCATGGCCCTCTATTTATACCTCAAACTCCTGATCTTCCCACTCCATCCCTTTTCAGCCATCCAGCGAATTAAACGAAAACGTAGACTTGATAACCAGGGACCAACTTTGCTCTTGATGATCCTGAGTACTATTTCAAATACGATATATCCTATCAGGACAGAGGCAATCCATTCAAGATTGCTAAAGGTCTGTTTACTAACCAGCGTTTTCCTGGCCGTGAGTCCCCAGAGATTATGAATGCTGCGTGTAGTAAAAAAATGGGAAATGAGGCTGCTGGCCCAAAGCCCTATCGTAAAGCCGGTAAGCCTGCCTATGAATTGTTCTGAAAAATAATTGAAAATGGTTTTTCTATCCTGCTTTTTCATAGATGTTGGATTATGGATTAATAATTAGCTTAAGGATTTTTAAATCTATCATTATTTTATCAGCTATGCAAGCAGAAGGGGATAGTTTTATTCACAGATTGCAGCCGTATTTTTACTTCGAACTTTTAATTATACTCCAATAACCTTCATTGCAGGGGTAAACACCCTTGTTTAGCTGCTTCCCGGCACATGATTTTCACCTTTCTTTCAACTCACTCCTGATTTTCTGCAACTCACTCTTTTTTCCTTCGCATCATCTAAAATCAGAAGTAGCATTACAGAATAAAACTATTGATTATGAAAATCTTTAAATCACTTTCTACGGCAGCTCTGGCTGTATTCATTTTGCAGGCGCATGCTCAAAACGAAATTCCCACAGGATTTAAAAATGGAACAATTGTACTGGCAGACAGTACCGTTCTTTCCGGATACATTAAAGAAAGTATACGCAGTCATGCCTCTCTTTTGCTGCTCGATAAACCCGGCGGGAAAAGAAAAAGTTACGATGGATCCCAGCTTATTTCAGCAATCGTTGACAGTACAAAGTACTTATGCATCAGTGGAGATTTTTTCAAAGTTATCTGCGAAGGTGAGTTAAGTTTTTTACAAAAAGCAAGCGATGCTTCTGCAAAACCTTCATACAATGGAACGGAAATCGTATTTAATAATGGCACCGAAGGCAGGCCCGGTGATTATTTTATTTATGCTAAACAGCAGAATCAACTCAAACTTGTTACAAAGAAAACTTTTGACTATGTCATTGAAACGAGTTTTACCAATTGTACAGCGGCAATTGATAAGGCAAAAAAAAATCACAGTGATATTGCCCAGTTAAAAGAAGCTGTTGAAGTTTATAATAATCGCAACAATAACAGGTAAGCAATGAAAAAAATAGTATTTGCCACAGCCGCCCTTTTTTTTGTGTACAGCGTCAATGCCCAGGAAATCCACCTTAAGCAAACAGTGAAAGGAATTGTTACAGACCAGCAATCAGGAAATGTTTTGAGTCATGTAACAGTAAGGATTGAAGGAGTGAATCCATCCATAGCTGGTATGACAGATTCCCTTGGAAGTTTTAAATTAAAAAATGTGCCGATCGGCAGACAAACCATCCGCGTAAGTTTTGTCGGGTATGAAGAAGTAATTGTCAGCAACGTTGAAGTTACTTCTTCCAAGGAAGTGGTACTGGAAATACGGTTGAAGGAACAAATAAAAAAGCTGGATGAAATAATCATCAGGAGTGGAAAGCAAAAGTATAAAGCCTTAAATGATGCAGCAGTGGTCAGCGCAAGACAGTTGAGTGTGGATGAAGCTATACGGTATGCAGGCACAAGAAATGATCCAAGCCGGATGGCACAGAATTTTGCCGGCGTGAGTGGAAGTAACGATGCAAGAAATGATATCATTATTCGTGGTAATTCTCCCTCCGGTGTACTTTGGCGCATGGATGGTATTGATATCCCTAACCCAAATCATTTCAGTACGTTGGGCGCAACGGGTGGGCCGGTAACTATTTTAAATACCAATACACTGAAAAATTCCGATTTTCTCACCAGTGCTTTTCCTGCACAATATGGTAATGCGTTGTCCGGCGTGTTTGACCTGCGCATGCGTAATGGCAATAATGAAAAATATGAATTCCTTGGACAAGCGGGTTTTAATGGTTTTGAACTCGGCGCAGAAGGCCCATTGAATAAACAAACAAAATCTTCCTTTCTTGTAAATTATCGCTACTCCATGGTTGCCAGCCTGCAGGCCCTTGGACTTAGTGTTGGGACCGGAACAGCAACTCCATACTACCAGGATGGAACTTTTAAAATAAATATCCCAACTAAAAAAACGGGAACATTCAGTTTGTTTGGCCTGGGTGGCGAAAGTCATATTAACTTCAAACCGGGGAGCCAGGAAAAAGATAACCTTTATGCCTCAAATGACGGAAGCATACGAAATCGCTTTTACCGATCCTTAACAGGTGTAACCGGGTTATCACACACTTATTTTTTTGATGCCAACACTTACGGCAAAATTACATTGGCAATATCGGGATTCCAGATAAAGGGTGATGAGGATATTGTAGAAGATAATAAGCCGGACAAGAACGCTTTCGACCTGAAATACAGGCAGGTCAGGTATTCTGCAGGCTATACTTTCAATAAAAAATTCAATTCAAAAAATCAGCTGACTGCCGGCATTGCTGCCGATATAAATAGTTTACTGCTGAAACAGGATATAATAAAAGATGGTGATTCAGTTGAAACTACGCTGGTTAATTCAAAAGAGAATGCCACACTGTTGAAAGCATTCAGCAATTTTGCTCACCGGTTTACAGATAAGCTATCTTCCAATTTCGGCCTGTACTATCAATTATTTACATTGAATAATTCCCGGAGCTTCGAACCAAGATGGAATATAAAATATCAGTTCAGGACAAATCAATCTGTTTCTTTTGGTGCAGGCCTGCATAGCCAGGTACAGCCGCTTGAAGTATATTTTTATCAAAGCACTAATGCAATGGGCCAAACAGAGCTGACTAATAAAAACCTCGACCTTGTACAAAGCGTTCACGGTGTAATGGGTTATGACGTTAATTTTTCAAGGTACCTGAGATTAAAAACAGAGGTCTATGGACAATATATCTATGACGCCGCTGTGGAAAAAAATCCTTCCAGTTTCAGTATGTTGAATGCCGGCGCCGATTTTGGCTTTCCTGATAAAATAAACCTCGTGAATAAAGGCAAAGGATATAATTATGGATTAGAGATAACGCTGGAAAGATTTCTGCATAAGGGGTTTTATTACCTGATTACTACATCTTTATTCGAATCAAAATACAAAGGCAGTGATAATATCTGGCGCAATACGGCCTTCAGTAGCAATTATGTGACAAATATTCTGGGAGGAAAAGAATTTAAACTGAACGAAAAAAATTCTTTCGTTATTGATACCAAGCTCGCTCTTGCAGGCGGACAACGATACACGCCATTTGATATTGGGGCCTCGCAGGTTGCCGGCTATGTTGTTTATGAAGAAAATCAAGCCTTTGCTTTGCGGAATAAACCCTACTGGCGTTGGGATTTAAAATTTTCCTATATCCGCAACGGAAGAAAAGCCACCCAAAAATGGTATGTTGATTTTCAAAATGTGACCAATCATAAAAATATTTATATCCAAACGCTGAATCCAAAAACAGGCAAAATCGCTGAAATTGATCAAATAGGTTTTTTCCCGAACATCAATTACCAGTCCACATTCTGATTTTGCTAACTTTACCCTATGTGGCGAACAAATAATAAAATAGGATTTGATGACCGCCTGGTAATAGTTATTTTAGTGCCCGTCGCTTCATTCATCATTCCCATTATCTTTTTCGGAATGGGATTTGACCGCCCCCCTTACCTGACATGGAATGCATATCTGTGTATATTGATTATTACAACCGTGATCTGGCTGGGGAATCGTTATATAATGATCTGGGCCCGGACACGTTACCCTTTATTTGAGCAGGTAAGAAAACGATTGGTGGTTCAGTCATTGGTAATGCTGGTATACACATTGATTGCTGATAATTCACTGGGTTATCTCCTTGATGTTTGCGGATTGAAACATGATCATCATCTTCCCGGCTATGGAATAACCTACATTATAACCACTTCCAATGCAGCGGCGATTTTTTGTTCTTTGACGGTAGTAGCCATTTATGAAAGTATCTATTTTATGAATGAGTTGAGGAAATCGGTTGAGGAAAAAGAAAGATTTAAACGTGAAAGCCTGTATGCACAGCTTGACGCGTTGAAAACCCAGGTAAATCCTCACTTCCTGTTCAACAACCTCAATACACTCAGTTCAATAATTCCTGAAAACCCGCAGCAGGCAGTTGATTTTGTACAGCAGTTATCAAAAGTATACCGCCATATACTGGAAGTAAAAGATGAAAAAGTTATTTCGTTAAAAGATGAACTTGATGTGCTAAAAGCTTATGCATTTTTATTAAAAACACGTTTTGGTAATAACCTTGATATTGACATTAATGTGCCGGATGAAAAACTACAAAAGAAAGTTGTTCCCCTTTCACTGCAGATCCTGATGGAGAACGCGATCAAGCATAATATTGTTTCATCAGACAAGCCATTGAAGATTGTAGTGTATGCCTTTAATGGAAAATTAGTAGTAAGCAATAACCTGCAAATGAAAAACCAGGTGAATGAATCAACAGGTATCGGGCTTGATAATATACGCAACCGTTACAAACTTTTAGGCAACAGGCAGGTGGAGGTTACAGAGAATGAATTAAACTTCACGGTTTCTATCCCACTGATCGAAAATTAGTATGAGGGTAATTATTATAGAAGATGAGGCACCCGCTGCAAACCGGCTGACTAAACTGCTGCAAAATATCCATGATGAAATTGAGATAGTCAACAGGTTTGACAGCGTGGAAACAAGCGTACGTTTTCTGCAGTCAGCAGAAAATATTGATCTCATTTTTATGGATATTCAATTGGCTGACGGGCTATGCTTTGATATTTTTCAGCAAACGAAAGTAAAAGCTCCGGTCGTTTTTACGACCGCATTTGATCAATACACCTTAAAAGCATTTAAGGTGAATAGTATTGACTACCTGCTAAAACCAATTGAGGAAAAAGAATTGCAGCAGGCTGTAGAAAAATACAGGCAGTTATATAAAAAAAATGACGAAGTTTTTTCTGAAAAGATTTTGAAGTTGGTGGAAGAGATGAATGGAATAAAGTACACAGAACGTTTGCTGATCAAGCGTGGTCAGCAACTAAGTTATCTGAAAACAGAAACCATGGCTTATTGTTATGCTGATGGTAAGCTTTGCTATGCCGTGGATTTTAACAATAACAAATATTTACTCGAAAGCAATCTTTCCCAGTTGGAAAACCAGTTGCAGCCCAACAAATTCTACCGGGTTAACCGCCATTTGCTGGTGAATATCGATTCTGTAAAAAAAGTTTATAGTTGGTTGGGCGGAAGATTAAAACTTGAGCTTTCTCCATCAACTATGGCGGATACAGTAGTAAGCCGCGAAAGAGTAAATGGTTTTAAGGATTGGCTCGGCCAATGAGCAGATCAATTTTCTTTATTTTCAATTGTGGTTCGCTACAGTGCTTACATAAACTATTCACTTTTCTCATAAAATGGTTTGCGTGGATTTTCCCGCATTCGCTCATCGATTCGTTCAGCCAGCCATTGAAAATACTCGCCAAGAAAAGGATCCGGTTGCTTCTCGCGTATGTCCAGAAACATTGTTTTGTATTTTTCCCAGGCAGTCGTGACCAATGAACCAAGCGTTTTATCTACGAGGTCAATATCTATGAGCCGCTCCGCGACAAGAATGCCGAGCGATTCCATTTGCTGCCCGAACTGAATAAAGATAACCTGCTCGTTAGCAGGAAGCCCCTGCAATTCTTTGCGGCTGGATGGCATACTACGCGAGGTAATATATTGTATGAGTTCGGCAAATTCCCGGGTTTGAAAGTTGCGTAGTGTTTCGAGGGTGAGCCGCTCACGGCGGTCGCGTGCCGCTGCCCGAACCTGCGCGATACCAAATACAAGCGCCACGATGAATGACAGAGCGAGCGCAAGATTGGCGATGAGGGTGATTATCTCGTTTGTCATACAGCTGTTGGAGTTTGTACAACACTTATTTATGTAAAGATAAACATTGAAAGAGGAAGCTTATTAGTTGAATCCGATTACCACTACTGTAATTCTCACAAACAACCGATTTTATTGAAATCAACAATTAATAGTTGCTGCATAGAAGCTTCAGAATCTCTGTAAAGAGAAACCACAGATGAGGATTTTGAAATTGGGGTTGTGCAACAGTTCCGTCAGCCCGGCTAACCAATAATGAAAATAGAAATAAAAGCTGATGATTAGTACTTAGCTCAAAGTTGCTTGTCCAGCCAGAACAAATGCCCGGCAATGCTGTCACTGTTGAACCACTGCTTCGTCTGCCCCAGTAGTGCAAAACCCTTTATTATAGGCAGTTTTAGTCCTACCCTAATTAGAAAGCTCAAGAATTTCTAAACGGTATTTTCTGCTAGTTCGCAAATATGGTTTATAGTTCTTATGCAAAAGTACACCCCCTAAAAAAACTGCAGCAGCTGTAAGAAGTTGTGTCTTACTATCTGAGAATGAAAAATTATTTTTTATCAACCCATTTGCAATATTCAATCCTGCATATCCTGCAGCGCCGACCCGAAATATCCAACCGCTTTTTATCCAATATCAATGTACATGCCCGCCTGATGTTGAAATTTGAAAACGACCATTAATATAGTCAATCAGTATTCCTTTATTTGGCATTGCAAATACATCTGTCAAAGCAAAACCTCTAACGCTATAGCGAACAGTGTCACTACTCATAAGGCTATAACGAACTATCATTGGTCTTATATAGAATGAGTCGTTTTGAATTTTGGTAATTTCTCCTTTCTGCCATTGTTTGTCCCTTAGTTGAAAAGCAATAGTAGAGCCTTTCCAATACCTATTAATTTCTTTATTTCTTTTTTTGAAGACTAAAATATCTTGCTGGCAATAAGCTAAAGAGGATGAAAACGATAATATGGCAATAAGAGTTAGTTTGTTCGTATCCCTCCGGCCAAGTACATATTGCCTATGATGATATCCTAAAATAGTTTTGCAACAAAAAGTAAATGCAAAACAAAGAACAGCTACGGCAACAAAAGTTTTCCATGATAGAAGAGTGGCGTAGAAGCGGCCTTTCTCAAAAGGCTTATTGCGCACAAAATAATATTGCCTACCATATTTTTCACTATTGGTATAAACATTATCGTAAAACCAGGCCAACTGCAGATGTAGTGGCAACATCATTTGTAAAGCTGGAAGTATCGCCAGGGGCGGGATCAGCACACCTGGAACTTCTGTTGCCTGGTGGCAAACGGTTATTATTCTACAGGCTGGTAAGCAGTGATTATCTTAAATCGGTTATCAGTTAAATCATGTTGCATCTTTCACCGTCCTGCCGGTATTATTTGTATCGTGGAGATGCCGACATGCGTAAAGGCTTTGACAGTTTGAGTGGTATTGTCGGTCAGCAGATGCATGGCAATGTATTAAGCGGAGCGATTTTTATTTTCTTCAACAAAAGACATACCCAGGTAAAACTATTGCTCTGGGAAGGTGATGGCTTTGCACTGTATCATAAAAGACTGGAAAAAGGTACTTATGAAGTACCGGTATACAGTAACAATGAGACAGCGATGAGCATCAGCAGCGAACAATTATTATTCATATTGCAGGGAGTATCCTTAAAGCATGTTCGCAAACGGAAACGTTATCAACATATCAGCTCTGTTTGTTGAAAAAAACAGGATGAATAAAATGATTTGAATTGCATCTTTGCTATCGATGCAAGTTGCTACTACAACTGATTATAAAGCACTCTGCGAAACATTGCAGTTAGAAAATCTACAACTGAAACAGCAGTTGGATCAGCTCAAAAAAATGATCTTCGGCAGTAAACATGAACGCTTCATTCCATCAACAGTAAATGATCCGCAATTAGCATTAGATATACAAGCTGAATCATCGGCAAGTTGCAGCATAGTGGAAGCAAAACGGGTCAGCTACATAAAAACCAATGTAACAGTTGAACAAAAACCACTCACACATCCGGGAAGAATGAAGCTTCCTGAAAGTTTGCGCCGGGAAGAGATCATCATTGAACCAACAGGCGACATCACCGGTTGCAAAAAAATGGGCGAAGAGATCACCGAAGTGCTTGAATACAATCCGGGTGAATTGTATGTAAAGCAATACAAACGCTTCAAATATGCAAAGCCTGATAATAGTGGCGTCCTGATCGGTGAACTTCCTGCAAGGCCAATAGAAAAAGCAATGGCCGGCGCCGGCTTACTTGCACAAATAGTCATTGACAAGTATGCAGATCATCTTCCATTGTACAGACAAATGCAACGTTTTGAAAGAAGCGGAATAAAACTTTCTTACTCCACACTTACCGATTGGGTAAGTGGCACATGCAAACTGATCGCACCTTTGTTCGATGCATTAAAAGCTGAAGTATTACAAAGTAATTACCTGCATGCTGATGAAACGCCGATTAAAGTAATGGACAAAGACAAGAAAGGTGAAACACACAGAGGTTACTACTGGGTTTATCAGAACAGCATTAATAAAATAGTATTCTTCGATTACCAGGAAGGCCGGGGCAGAGACGGGCCAATAGAAATTTTACAAAACTTCCGTGGTCATCTTCAGACTGATGGTTACAATGTGTATGATTTTTTTGATAAACAAACCGGGATTACTTTAATCCATTGCATGGCCCATGCCCGCCGGATGTTCAACGAAGCATTGGAAAATGATGAAGCCCGTGCTGCCTACGCAATGCAGCAGATACAAAGACTGTATGCCATTGAGAGAAATTGTAAAGAACAAAATTTATCTTTCGATGAAATCAAAACTGTTCGACAGCTTGAGTCAGTTCCGATACTCTTATCATTAGATAAATGGATGAAAGAACAGTATGTTCATGTAACACCAAAAAGTACAATCGGCAAGGCACTCGCATACAGCATCGAACGTTGGGAAAAACTCAGCCGCTATACTGAAAACGGAATGCTGAACATAGATAACAATCCGGTTGAAAATAGTATCCGTCCTGTTGCACTCGGCAGAAAAAATTACCTCTTTGCCGGATCACACGAAGCAGCCAGGAGAAGCGGAATGCTCTATAGCTTGCTCGGCACTTGCAAAATGCACAGCATCGAACCTTACACCTGGTTAAAAAATGTGTTAGAAAAAATAGCAACACATCCCATCAACAAAGTGCGAGAGCTGTTGCCTCACCGGTGGTGCAAATAACAACCGTTCCATTCATTAAGTCAATGGCAATATGTCAAAGAGTTTTTTTTTGATATTAACAATATGCAGTTAGCCGGAGGCTTACGTTTGTTCATGCTTTATAAAAATAAAGCACTACCCTTGTCTGCTTATCCAATTTAATGTTAAAGTAAAGATGTCACAGGCCACAATTACTTAAAGTATTTATCGCACACATTTATAAAGTCAGTTAGAATTTTAGAGTGTCTCCAAAAATTGCCTATAACGAACAGGTATTGCCGATGGCGGGGAATTTTATATTCGTCAAGCCCCAAACCGAAGTACAGCAGAAATACCACTGCTGATTGTTTCAATGTCGAGCCCCACTATTGGCAATACTGATATTAGCTGCAGATACTTGCTAGTCGAATTTTATTTCAAGTAAAATATAATGTGGAACTTTGTAAACCTCTCCCCATTTTTCTGGTGTTACACCGTCAGCAGTTAATGCACAATATTTATAAAATCCCGGACTTGAAGGGTCTTCATATGGCAATGAATAAACTAAAAAAGGGCTGAAAGAATTCTTAGGCGTCTTATACACTTTGCTTGAAGGGGTAATCGGATTTCTTAAACTATATGAATTTGAGCTTTGAATTTTAAACTTTTTTGTTACTCCATGTCTGTAAAACCGAAAGTATATTTCAATGCTGTCTGTTGTGAATTTTCTTGTCCAAACCCTGAATTCATAGGATGTGTCTTTTTTTGCAAAGCCATACAGCATTTTGGAGTATTTCTCTTGCTCAACAAAATCCTCAGTTCTTGTCACCTTACCATTAATAAACTCTCGAAGTCGAATATGTACGATTTTGCCTTTTAATGAAGTGTCATTAACAGAAATAGAATATTTGTCAACTCCCATGAATTGTAAATATTCTAAAAATTCTTTGTCGCTAGAGCCATAGTTTATTTTTATGGCTGTAGAGTCAACTGTAGTTTGTCCATTTGAGGAAATTGTCAAGAAAAGAATGACAGCGAAAAGTAATGAATGTTTGAGCATAAGGTTTTGTATTTGCAGCTAATACACTAATTTATGATATAATACCTTTTAATCTATTTCGTTAAAGCTCCTGCTATAAACCCTTTATCAAGATCAAAAGTTGCACCCACAGAACCTACAATACATTCACCTCTTTTTAAACTTACCCATTCTCTTATTTGATACACAGGCTCTATGCCGGTACAATGCGCACCCATAAAGTAGCGAATACCGCTTTTTTTCAATTGATCTGCTGTCCATTTAATTTGCTCATCAGTATTTTGGAACAGATGGAAACCGCCAATTGCTGCAAATATGGGTTGTTGCTGCAAATTATTTTGAACATGTTCAATAGTGTTTATTATCCCGGCATGACCGCAACCTGATAATAACACAAGTCCTTTCTCCGTACGGATAATCAGCGACATGTCTTCTGGAATATTATCTTCAACTATATTTCCTGAAACATCTTTCTTTTTAGCGGTAAGAGAATAGTTTTTTTCGGGATATATCCGGGGTACAGGTCCTGTAAGAAATATACCGGGAAATATTTCTTCAAAATTTTTGTGCTGTATAATTTTTCCACCGGTTTGTATATATAAAACTGAATCTTTTTGACGGTTCTTATCTTCATTTCCCGTTGAAGAAATACGGGTATCAAAAAAGCCCGGAGCTACATGCGTAAGAGACAAAGCCTTTTTATTGATGGCGCTCATCGCGTTCCGTAGAGGAAGCCAGCCGGTGGTATGGTCATTGTGACTGTAGCTAAGTACAAGCGTAAGAACATTGGAAAGATCAATATTCAGTTCCTTGCAATTTTCCAACACTGTTGTTTCGCGACCACCTGTATCAAACAATATTTTAATTGAATCGGCTTCTACTAATGCAGAAAATCCCCACTCACCTATACCTCTGCCTGACTGCGCCAACATGGTACTAAGAATAGTAATCTTCAGGTGTTTAACTATATGAGTTTCTTGTTGAGCCATTAGTTTGGTGGTCAATAAAGCGAACAGCAGAAATAATTTAAGTTTTTTCATAAAATAATTTATTTTTTCATATTGATAAAGTCATGAGGTTAAATGGTCTCCATCGTATGACGCACACACTAATTTATGATATAATACCCTTTAATTAAAAATTTCTCACTCCTGAAAATCAATTATTTACTATTATACATTTTATATTGTTATTAGAACAATCCGTTCTGCTGTTCCTTTTCATTTCTTCAGAAACATCAAACTCACTGTCTATGGTTACCGATTTTCCTTTACTTAAATTGGAATTTTAAGAAGGACCTCCGAACCGAACCAAAATTCCTGTCTTCAAATACCATCGTAATCACCTCTTCCTATTTCTTCCTCATGCAGGACTTGCGTATATTTAAAGTAGATTGAAATATTAAGCCTTCATAAACAATCGGGACTATGGGATTTATTATGGTTGATGTTGAGACTGACGGACCTGTTCCCGGCGACTATTCAATGATTTCTTTCGGAGCCGTGTTAGTGGACGAGAACCTTGACAAAACCTTTTATGGCCGGCTTAAACCCATCTCAGAAAAATTTATTCCGGAAGTCCTGGCAGTATCAACCCATTCAAGAGAAGAAACATTGACCTTTGATGATCCGGAATATGTAATGACTGAATTTGAAAAATGGATTCATGCAAGCTGCAAGGACAGACCGATTTTTATAAGTGATAATAATGGCTTCGACTGGATGTTTATTTGCTGGTATTTTTATCATTTTACCGGGAGAAATCCCTTCGGTTTCAGCTCTCAGAATTTAGGCAGTTTGTATAAAGGCATTCAAAAGGACGTGTTTGTGAATTTTAAACATTTACGGAAAACAAAACATTCCCACCATCCTGTTGACGATGCAAAAGGGAATGCTGAAGCGCTGCTGATAATGAAAAATGAGATGGGACTTAAGATCAAATTCTGACATAATGATTCGGTATAATCGCTACAAACTAAAGCTCAGCATGAAGCGACTGATCGATCCGCGGGTAATGCCGGTAACAGGTGAAACACCGCAGGAACGATTGACCCGCAGTTTACCACTCGTTGGTTCTCCCGGCCAGGAATACGTTGAAAACAGGAATATTCCTGTCGCCATTGCACATGATGCAGGTGTTCGGTTTGACCCTGACTGGAACGGACGGCCTGCTGTGATCGTTCCGATGTTCGATGCGAAGCATGGGCTTTGTTCCGTTCATGGACGCTATCTGCAACAGACCGGCAATCAGAATAAAATGTTCACGATCGGGCCTGGTGGTGGAATAGTAAGTGTGGGTAAAGGATCTTATACCAATCCGATTATTATTGTAGAAGGCCTGTTCGATGCCTTGTCCCTTGCCGTGTGTGGATACAGTTCCCTGGCCACCATTGGGCGCCGGGCTCCCTGGCTGCCCGAAGTTTGCAAAGGGAAAATAATCATTCTTGCATTCGATGGAAATTGCCCCGGAGAATCAGAAGTGGCGTTCTACAGGCAATATCTCACTGGTGCAAACATTCATCGCCTTACACCGCCCGGCCATTCCAAGGATTGGAACACAGCTCTTGCAAAACGCGGCCAAAGTTCTGTTGAGCAGTGGTTGCGCTATAATCTCCTTCGTTTCACAAAAGAAAATGTCATGTTATCATGAGCAAGCTTCTTATTCGACGCCGCAAATCTCACAAGCCAAAACCTGCAGCTATAAATAGTTTGCCTTTAATGATCTGTTTCCGCGTAACGAGGTTTTGTAATGCCCGATGTGGTTTTTGCCTTGCACCGCCTGATGGTGGCATTCATCCGCCGTTTGCAGTACTTAAGGATCGGATAGACTGGCTCTTTGCAAACGGGGTAAGGATCATCCATTTTTGTGGCGGGGAACCAACGATTCATCATGATCTTCCCGAACTGATCAGCCATGTTCATGCGCATGGCAGGAAATCGAAACTTACTACGAATGGCATTTCTATATCCGACAAGCTTATTCATACTCTTTATGTTTGCAAAACCCAGGTCAAGGTAAGTTTGCATGGCCCCAGGGCTCATCACAACGAGGTGGTTGGAGTGGAAGCTTTTGATGAGACCACCGGCAGTATACGGCGTCTTATTTCAGCGGGTGTATCAACTTCAGTTCAGACTACGATTGTCACCGGCCATTTGGATATTGTTGACTGGAGCATTGGTTTCTGCCTGGACAATAAGGTGAAACTTGTCAGCTTCCTGCCCTTTATTCCCCGCGGCAGTGGCTACCCGAATCGTATTAAGTATGAGCTTTCCCAGGGTGAGCGCCGGGATTTACGCAACCTCTCCACACAAAAGCGGCGGAAACTCATTAGCCGCATCGACATCCGGTTGCTTGATTTCAATGCCCGGCCGATCCACGTTGTTGAACCCGATGGCCGTGTGGTTCTTGAAGGTGCCACAGAGGCAATGGATATATTGATTCACCGGATCAATTAGTTTAGATACAAGTGAATATTAAATCTGGTGAAGATCTGAAAAATAAAACGGCCGCTAATCATCGATTTGCAGCCGTTTGCATTTTCATCTGTTACTTCTCAATTATAAGATAGAAAAAATGATTTATTAGGAAACACAGCAGTTTGCAAGATTATATTGTCGATAGAGTCCAATCGAATCACAAAGTGACCTGCTAAAGAAGGCTACTTCCCTCTGATCTATTAATATTTATTCATTAACAGTTTTCGGTCTTTTGGCATTATATAGTACCATTATTTATACTCGTAAATAATGATCACTCCTGCCGAACCGACACCGCCTGATTGATTCGTATTGGCGGTTGAAAGAGCTCCGCCGCCACCAGCTCCGAATGCTACTGCTGCATTGCCCGCACCGGCAGTATTGCGAGAATTACCACCGCCTCCAAAAACAGATGAGCCGCCGCTACCACCCGAGCCCACCGTTCCGCTCAACCTGAAACCATTTTCTCCCGGCTGACCGGCTCCATTAACATCTCCATTGGTACCAGCGGTTCCACCGTTTCCACCCAACACGATCGCTGCTGCGGTGCCGGCTGTCTGACCCACGCCGCCAGATCCTCCCGGCGCTGTAT
>Ga0184636_1000009_pt1 | contig 41148 bp, 33 predicted proteins | sample PLM3_60_b2_FD_133164 | JGI IMG/M metagenome (GOLD analysis project Ga0184636, IMG submission 133164) | Groundwater sediment microbial communities from an aquifer in East River, Colorado, USA - PLM4_90_b2 | ecosystem: Environmental > Terrestrial > Soil > Riparian zone | place: USA: East River... | reverse complement strand
AGTAAATCACTTTAATCAAACCGCCGTATACCCGACCGGTACGTACGGTGGTGTGAGAGGACAGTGAGGGAAATAATCCCTCACTTCCTACTCGATTTGTTTGCGCTGAACCGGCATGTATTCATCAAGAAAATTTTTCACTGTATTATTCCAATTATTAACCGCCGACTGTCTTTCTTTATTTAGTTGCTTGTTGGCAGAGTTGAATTCATTAACCGCGGTATTTATTTCATTCACTCCTTTATTATACTGATCTATGTCTTGTTGTGTACGTTTCGCTGCCGGCTTACTTTCAAAATTCTTTTTTAGTTTGGTAAATGCTTCATCTTTCAGAAAAAAATCCGTTATATCCCGGGTTTTGGCCGTTTCTGATTTGAAAAAGTTCATGGCATCCCTGCACGCATTAATCAAAGAAGGGTCATTATTAAAACTTTTCATAGTCTTAAGTTTGGTTATGCCCTCCTCGGCGAATTTTCGGAGTGAACTTTTATTTTGCTCAATGGCAATTATATTTTTTTTATCTATAGCATCCATTAGATAGGCTTCCTGCTTGAATGCTTTAAAAAAAACCAGGTAGGTATTATTATAATGTTTCATAAGATCTGCTGCCTGCTTACTCTTTTTTTCAATCTTTGTATCGCTTTCGATCAGTGTTATATTGTATTTCGCAGCAAATTGTTTTTGCATTTCATTCTGTTTTTCCGCAGTATTGTCAAGTTTTTCCCAGGCTTTTTCCTGTGCCAGCATGTATGCTTCCATGGCGTCATAACTTTGTTCTGCTATTTCTTCCATATCAACGATCTTTCCATAATCTTCATTAAAAACAGTGTTCAGCATTTTCAGATAAGCTACTGTTGTATCCCGGAATGTTTTATCACCTTTCCACGGCGGCATGTTTTGTATTTTAACTCTCGTTTCAAAGATGGAAGCAAGTACTTCCTGCCGTCTTTTTTCAACCTTCCTTGCACTTTTATTATGACCCATCGCACTTAAATAACTTAGGTAAAACGCAGTAAGCGTTTCATTGGCATTACCAATGTATTCCATGTACTGCCAGGCGTTTTCAAAAGATTGTGTTTTTACATCCGCAAAGGGAAAAATGGATGCAATGAAAGCCGCAAAAATGAATTGAATGAGTGAACGCATAAGGGTTGATTTTTAGAAGGCTTTGCCTTTTTGTAAATTTATCAGATCAGAAACAATAAGAAATGCCTCTTCAATATAAATGTCCCGCTGAAGATTTTTTAAGGTTATTTCATTTATTTCTTTCGAATAAGCGTTTGTTTCCATTCGCTGTTTATCCTGTTGATGATTGATTGCAACAAATAACCTGCTTGCCGGCAGTTCTTCGCTGTCCATTATTTTTTCTGCATTATCTTTTTCTGATATCCATTTCTCAAAGGATTCACATTTTAAAGGGATTACCCTTTTTTTTGCCGCTACTATTTCAGCCCGTGCCTTTATAGCTGTTTTTATATCCTGGAAATTCTTATTAGCGCTTACCCGCTCTTCGCTCAATTTTGATAACCCGGCAACAGGTAATACTGTCAAGGGTTTATAATACCCATTTTTCTTTACGGTATCGGCCGGCAATGCATTGGACGAAAATTTTTCACGGTATTCCAATCCGTCAAATGCATCGGGCAAATTCACATCGGGAATTACTCCGTTTATCTGTGCTGTTTGCCCATTTACCCTGTACAACTTGCCAACTGTGATTTTTGCAAAACCATCCTGTGATGAAGAAAAATTTTTCATCGTCAACGTAGTATCCATGGGAAACAATTGTTGCATGGTAGCTTTTCCATATGTGGGGCTGCCCGCAATTACGGCCCTGTTATAATCCTGCAGTGCTGCAGCCATGGTTTCGGAGGCCGAAGCACTTTGTCCGTTAACCATTAGCAGCATCGGTCCATCGTATATTGTACCACGATTAGGGTCTTTTAAAAAAAACAATTTTCCCGTTCTGTCTTTTTCACCCATTAAAGGCCCTTCATCAATGAATATTCCAATCATTTGCAAAGCCTCGCCGAGCGAACCGCCACCGTTAAAACGAACATCCAGGATCAATCCTTCTATATTTTCTTTTTTTAGTTTTACGATTTCTTTTGCCACATCATTTGCGCAGCCACTTCCATTTTCATCTTCCCAGTTAGTATAAAAATCAGGCAAAGAAATGTAACCGATCTTTTTTGCGCCATTTAAAATGTATCCCTTAACAACATCCTCTTCAGTCTCTATTTTTTCTTTTCTAAGATTTACTGTTCTTGTGGTACCATTCCCTTTTCTAACTTTAATGATAATATTTCCATGGTTGAACTGCTGCATCAGGTCGTCCACTTCTCCGGCAGTTAGTGTTGAGGCATCAACAGCTTCTTTGCCCTCCCATTGAAATTGTAATAGTTCATCATTCTTATTTAGTTCGCCGCTTTTCCAGGCTGGCCCGCCCGGAATTAATTGGGCAATAACAATTTTGCCATCATTTGTTTCGTGGACATCAAAGCCAAAAGAGTATTCTTCCGTGCTGATCGCTGATTGAAAATTCTCCTTTTCCCGCGGTGAAAAAAACATGGTATGAGGATCAAAAGCAGTTGCCAGTGAATTGAAATAAACATCCTTCATATAATTTTCAAATCCATCCGGGCTGTCAAGAATGCTTTTTATATCCCCCAACTCCGAAGTTTTAATTTTTTGACGAATAATTTGTTCATGCTTTGCCAGCAATGATCTTAAAGAGCCGGTTTTAACACTATCAGCCAGGCTGATATCATGAAGAGTATTTAGCATTAAGAATTTAAACCATTTCGTCCAGCGGTTACCCAGGTCTGAAATATTTTGAGCAAATAAAAAACCATCTCCATTCAAAAAAGTTATATTCTCATCACTAGTAAAGTCAAGAGGTTTTTGTAAAACAGCATTAATGACCGAATCTGCTCTTTTAAGTTTTTCTTTATAAAGATTTGTTGCGAGAGTTAAAAATGTCCACTCTTTACCATTTAATTCATCATCCAGTTTATACCGGTAAGCAGATAAAAGTTTATAATCATCAATGGTAAAAAACCGGCGGCGCCTGTCGAGTGTATTTATAAAGCTGGAAAACATTTGCGACGAAAGACTGTCGTCAACCTGTCGCGGATTGTAGTGATTGCGTTCAATGACCCTTTTTAAAACAAGGACCTGCTGCTGTATTTTGGGAAGTTGTGCCCGGCTGGTTATAGAGAAAAGAAAATATACCAGTACCCACAGAAATCTTTTGTGAAAATGCATAGGTCCAGTTTGGTTGCTATTCTAAAATACTCTATAAAAAATAAATTACAAAAAATGGATTCTTATTTCAATTCTTTTTTTAATGCCTCAACGGTTTTTTTTTCGCTGCCAACAAAAATTTTATCATTAATGATCACGACTGGCCGTTTTAAGAAAGTATATTCATCCAGGATAAGGTTCCTGTAGTCTTTTTCATCAAGCTTTTTATCTTTTAAGCCAAGTTCCTTATATTTTAACGCTCTGCGACTGAACAAGGCCTCATAACTGCCGGCCATTTTCTTCATTTCATCCAGTTGGGCTGCCGTGATCTTTTCAATCTTAATATCCTGCATTTCAAGGCCTTTTTTATCAACCCGGGTTTGTTTAATGATTGCCTGTGAAGTAGTACAATTACGGAGATGATAAATTTTTTTCATGCCCTTTATTTGGGCAAATAAACAAAATAATGGGAGTATTGTCTTAAAACAACTTAGCAGGCTGACTTTCCAATATTCGTAAACTTAATGGATCAATTCTTGTTATTTTTGCAGACTAATATAGTGTTTATGATAAAGACCGGAAACCCGATAATCAGCATTTATACCGAAATGACCCCCAACCCGGAAACCATGAAGTTTGTGGCTAACAAGCTGTTATACCCCGGAAAAAGCATTGATTTCCCGGATGCAGAAACGGCAACACCGTCGCCGCTGGCATCCGAACTGTTTGGCTTTCCTTTTATCAAAGCTGTTTTTATCGCCAGCAATTTTGTAACGCTGACAAAAACATCAGAAACAGAATGGAATGATGCCATTCCCTCCGTTCGTGAATTTCTGAAAGGATATCTTGAAGAAGGCAAGCCGATAGTAAATGAAGAAGAAGTAGCGGCTATGAAAACGGAAAGCAGTAATGTAGCAGATGCTGATGATACTGATGTGGTAAAACGGATTAAGGAATTATTAGATAATTATGTTCGCCCGGCTGTAGAAATGGATGGCGGCGCTATTCAATTCAAAAGTTATGATGATGGCATAGTAAACCTGATGCTGCAGGGAAGTTGCAGCGGCTGTCCCTCCTCTATGATTACGTTAAAAGCAGGCATTGAAGGAATGATGAAAAGAATGATACCTGAAGTAAAGGAAGTGGTCGCAGAAGCGGAGTAGTTTGAACCGCGATTTAGAAGATTAAAGAGATTATCAGCATAAAAGATGCCCCTGGAATATGGGGCATTTATATTTTTGCTGATAATTCGACCCGGTCTGCGATGTCTGCGTGATTCATTTTGCTGATAAACCGACTGGTGATTAGATGATTTCAACTATATCAACATAGCAACAGATCCACAACTTTTAGTATATGAAAATTGTGTCCGTGAATGTGGGGAAGCCTCAGGAAAAATCCTGGCAGGGAAATATTGTGCGAACCAGTATTTTCAAATACCCGGTGTCGGACCGCCGCAGGGTTTCATTCATAAATATTGAAGGAGATGAACAGGCTGATCTTCGCGTACATGGGGGAATAAATAAAGCTGTCTACGCGTATGATATTTCCCATTACCAGCATTGGAAAAAAATAATACAACGGAAAGATTGGAGTTATGGTTTGTTCGGCGAAAACCTGACAACAGAAGGAATGAGAGATGATGAGGTAAGAATTGGAAGCATTTACAAGGCGGGAACGGTAAAACTGCAGGTGGTCCAGCCAAGATTTCCTTGTCTTAAGATAAACATCAGGTTTGAATTGCCTGATATGATCGAACAATTCATAGAGCAACGAAGAAGCGGCATTTACTTCAGGGTAGTTGAGGAAGGAAGCATACAGGCCAATGACGCGGTCATCCTGGTTGAGTTATCACCTTACGAAATAACTGTTCAGGATTTTGTGGATTGCTATTATTCAAAAGGAAGGGATAAAACCCTTCTTCAAAAAATTCTTGCCATTCCGTATTTGACTGAAAGCAAACGCAAAGCATTTGAAAGTTTTTTATAGTTGGTCCAATTCTTCTTTTGTCCCATAGGGCTATCAAACGATAATACATCTGCTTGTTTACTGTTATGGATTGCGGCTTCATTCTGTCAATTATACTAACTTTAATCTGAACAAAGCCGTGCCAGGGCTGGATAAATGTTTTCTTGTTTTGATTTCTGTTTACAGCCCTGGGACGGCTGATAAAAAAATAGTTTGATACAGTTTTTACTCAACGATAAAGAAATCAGCACAAGCCTGCCACCAGGAATGGTGTTACTGGATTTCATACGTTATCAGCAGCACCTGCCGGGAACGAAAATTGGCTGCCGCGAAGGTGATTGTGGCGCCTGCACGGTATTGGTTGGAGATATACAACAGGGTGAATTGCAATATAATTCCATGACCTGTTGCCTGATGCCGCTTGGGAATGCTCACGGTAAACATATTGTGACCATTGAAGGAATAAATTTCCCGGAAGCCCACTCACCACTCACCGCTCACCACCCATCGCTTTTATTAAATGCTGTTCAAAGAGCAATGGCTGATGAGGGAGCAACACAATGTGGATTTTGCACACCCGGTTTTGTTGTTTCGCTGGCAGGATTTTGCTTAAGTAAAAAAGAAGCAACAAAAGAAAATGCTATTGCTTCCGTAGATGGAAATATTTGCCGCTGTACGGGATATAAATCCATTGAAAGAGCTGCTGGCCGCATTGTCGAAGTTATGAAAGAAAGAAATGATGAAGAGCCAGCAGCATTTGTGGCCAGGAAAAATATTCTGCCGGCCTGGTTTGCTTCTATAAAAGAAAAACTATGGTCCTTGCAACACAAAACAAACGGGGTACTAAGCGATGGAATTGAAACTGCTCAGATTGTTGGAGGCGGTACCGATCTATACGTGCAGAAGCATGATGAAATGAAAGATGCGGCCATTCGTTTTTTGTTTAACAACCCTGAATTAAATGGAATAACCCGGGAAGGAAATAAATGTATGATCGGTCCTTCAGCCACTGTGACCGACCTGAAAAATTCTGAGATCATTCAAAATGCTTTTCCGGAATTTGAAAAGTATGCAAAACTGGTTTCTTCTACTCCTATTCGTAACATGGCGACGATCGCTGGGAATTTCATCAATGCTTCGCCCATTGGTGATTTTACCATTTTCTTTTTAGCCTTAGATGCTCAATTAATGTTAGGCAACGGAAAAACAAAAAGAGAATTGCCATTAAGAAAATTATACAAAGAGTATAAGACTTTAGATAAAGATCCAAACGAATACATTGAAAAGATCTGGTTTGAATTACCAGGCAGAAAAAACAAGTTCAATTTTGAAAAGGTAAGCAAGCGAACAAACCTTGACATAGCCAGTGTAAACACCGCGATTTGTCTGGAAATGGATGAAAATAAAATCGTTGATGCAGGTATTTCTGCAGGTGGTGTTGGCCCTGTGCCAATGTATTTGCAAAAGACCTCAGAATTTCTGAGAGGAAAAACAATTGCAGAAGATTTAATACAAGGGGCAATTGAAATAATGCAAACAGAAATTTCTCCAATCAGCGATGCGAGAGGGACAGCAGAATATAAACGATTATTATCAGGACAATTGATCAAGGCACATTTTATAAGCATGTTTCCCGGGATGCGATTAGAAACCCTCTGTCTTCCTAAAGGGAGGGCTTAGGATGAGGATTTTTTGTTGATTGATGAAGAGAAGTTGAAATGCGATTTCAAAAGTTAATTGATAATTTGAACTCCGGCCTCTCTCCGCTTTAAGCGCAGAGGGATCAGGGTTAGATCATATGAAGAATATCGATTCATATTCACATGTTCGCGGCGAATCCATTTACCTGGATGATATTCCTGTGTTAAATGGAACTCTGTATGCAGCTGTTTTTGATTCACCGGCGGCACATGGAAAGATCAACAAACTCGACCTGGATGAAGCAAAAAAAATGAACGGTGTTGTCAGGATTTTTACTGCTAAGGACATTCCGGGTGATAACCAGATTGGTGGAATAATACCCGATGAAGAACTGCTGGCAACTGATCACGTACATTTTTGCGGAATGCCGATCGCATTAGTTGTTGCAGAAACTGAAGAAGCGGCAAGAACAGCAGTAAAAAAAATTAAAGTTGAGATAGATCCATTGCCTGTAATTACTGATCCAAGAGAAGCACAGTCAAAAGGCGAATTAATTATTCCGCCAAGAACATTCAGGTTGGGTGATGTTGACAATACATGGCCGCAATGCGAATATATTTTTCAAGGCATGACAGAATCGAATGGGCAGGAGCATTTGTATATCGAAACACAGGGAGCTTATGCTTTGCCTACAGAAAATAATGGAATAAAAATTTATTCATCTACGCAGGGGCCCACTGCGGTACAACGTACAGCTGCGAAAGTTTTGAATGTTCCGATGCACCGGATTGAAGTAGATGTAACCCGCCTGGGAGGCGCCTTTGGAGGTAAGGAAGACCAGGCAACCACCTGGGGTTTGATGTGCGCCCTGGCAACGTATCATTTAAAAAAACCGGTAAAATATTCTTTGCACCGCATGGAAGATATGCGGATGACGGGTAAGCGACACCCTTATTCTTCTGATTTTAAAATTGGTTTGAGCAAGGATCTGAAAATTCTTGCTTACGAGGCAATATTTTACCAAAATGCCGGTGCGGCGGCTGATCTTTCACCTGCGGTAATGGAAAGAACCCTATTTCATTGCAGCAATTCTTATTTTATTCCGAATGTAAAAGCAACAGCATATAGTTGCCGGACTAATCTTCCGCCGAATACGGCATTTCGTGGTTTTGGCGGTCCGCAGGGTATGTTTGTGATCGAATCAGCGATTGCCATGGCGGCAGAATCGTTAGGTATCACTGCTTCAGAAATTCAACAAAGGAATTTATTAAAAACCGGCGACGAATTTCCCTACGGGCAAAAAGCCGAGAGCGAAGCGAACGAATGCTGGAGTAAGGCAAAGGAATTGTACAACCTTGAAAATTTGCGCAAGGAAATAAATCAATTCAATGCACAAAATAAATTGTACAAAAAAGGATTGGCCTTAATGCCGATCTGTTTTGGCATCTCTTTTACGAAAACATTTATGAACCAGGCAAGAGCCCTGGTGCATGTATATACCGATGGAAGTATAGGAGTAAGTACGGGCGCCGTTGAAATGGGACAAGGGGTGAATACAAAAATTTTACAGGTTGCCGCAAAAATTTTTTCAATTAATCCGGATAAAGTAAAGATTCAGACAACCAGTACATTTCGTATTGCCAATACTTCACCTTCTGCTGCCAGTGCAACGGCAGACCTTAACGGAAAAGCGACACAACTGGCCTGCGGGGAAATCTTAAAAAGACTAAAACAGGTTGCCGCTGAAGAATTCAAAGTGGAAGTAAATGCAGTTGAATTAAAAGATGAATGGGTTTGGATAAATGGAGAAAAAACAGCCTGGGAATGGAAACGTTTAGTGAGTGAAACTTATTTCAGGCGAATCAGTTTATCAGAACTAGCGCATTACACTCCACAGGGAATTCATTATGATCTTAAAAAGGAAAAAGGTCATCCCTTCGCCTATCATGTATATGGAACAGCTATTATCACAGTTACCGTTGACTGCCTTCGGGGCATTTATGAATTTGATTCAGTAAAAGTGGTGCATGATTTTGGAAGCAGCATGAATACGATGGTTGACCTGGGTCAATGTGAAGGGGGTATTGTGCAGGGCATCGGCTGGATGACCATAGAAGAGTTGCTTTATAATAAAGAAGGGAGATTGCTATCGAATGCACTTTCTACTTATAAAGTGCCTGATATTTATTCGGTGCCGAAAGAAATTGATGTTCATTTTCTCCGGACAGACAGGGACAATCTGGCCATCTTTAAATCCAAAGCAGTGGGTGAGCCGCCGCTGATGTATGGTATCGGTGCTTATTTTGCTTTACGGAATGCCATCAAAGCATTTAATCCACAGGCTGAAATAAAATTTGATGCACCGATGACGCCGGAGAAACTGTTGATGGGATTGTATCAGAAAACCTTTCAACCCGCGAAAATGCATCAATAAAATGAATGATTGCATGATAAATGAAATTGAAAAGAGCAGGGCGGATACCGTACAATTTTTTAACCCGAATTCCTTATTGCCCGGTTCAGAAGAACTAAGCTATTCTCCTACCCATAATTTTTTTTTGAAAAGCACCAATTACAGGCAATCTCACCCAAATAGAAATTGGATTGTTACAAAAATTGAAATTTACCAGACATTTGAAAATAAAAAAATATTTGAATTTCTCCGGAATTATGATACCAATTGGCATTGTTGGATTAATCAAAACGGAAATGAATACCTGGTATGTTCAGAGGATTTTGAAGGACAATCAGTGTTTGATCTAACAACAATGAAATTTTATAGTTTTTTCTCTCCCTCTTCACCATTTATCCTGGTTGAATATATTCCTTCCCCTGATAATTTAAAATTGGCAGTTGTTGGTTGTTACTGGGCTTGCGGATATGAACTTGTGATCTATGATATCAGTAATATCACTCAACTGCCTTTTCGCGAATTCCGGAGGGAAGAAATAAATGAGAAATCAAAAAAATGGATAAATAATTCAACATTCTATTTAATTGATAATGATAACGGGGAAAAGGAAATTCTGTGTGATTAATTTAAAATGAAAAGACATATTCTGGTCTGGCAACTCATCCATAACAGCCTTCAGCAAAACATTTCCGTCATGCTTCTCTATGTTCTCGAAAGTAGTGGCAGCAGTCCGGGCAGGCAGGGATTTTTTATGGCTGTAAATGAAAATGGAGAAATGGAAGGTTCGATAGGTGGAGGAGTTATGGAACATAAGTTTGTGGAAATGGCAAAGGAAAGACTCAGGGAACAGGACCCGGGAGAACAAGAAATAAAAAAACAAATTCATGATAAGTCGGCTGCAAAAAATCAAAGTGGCATGATCTGTTCCGGGGAGCAAACAATTTTATTATATTATGTTCAGAAAAAAGATGTAAAACATTTTCAGAATATTATTTCATCTCTTGAACAAAATAAAAGTGGAACATTGAAACTTTCTCCTGTCGGAATAGAATTTTCCGAATCAATTCCCGAAAACGATTTTGAATTTAGCATGAAGTCGGAGAAAGATTGGGTGTATAAAGAAAAGATCGGGTACAAAAATCAACTTTTTATTATTGGGGGTGGGCACTGTGCTCTTGCTTTTTCAAAACTTATGAGCCGGATGGATTTTTATATCCAGGTCTATGATGAAAGAAAGGATTTGAAAACTATGATGGAAAATCAGACGGCACATGAAAGACATTTTATCAATGATTATTCGGAATTAAAAGAATTGATTCCTCCGGGTAGTAATCATTATGTAGTCATTATGACCTTTGGTTATAGAACAGATGATACTGCTTTAAGAGCCTTGGTGAGGAAGGATTTCAAATACCTTGGTCTCCTTGGCAGCCGGTCAAAAATTGAAAAAATGTTTGAGGGGTATCGTAAAGACGGCATTGATGGAAATTGGCTGAAGCGGATTTACACACCTGTCGGTCTTCCTATAAAAAGCCAGACACCGGAAGAAATTGCCATTAGCATCGCAGCAGAAATTATTAAGGTCAAGAATAGTTGATGCAGGCTGATAATTTTAATACTGTCTATAGAAAAACTTTTGTACGTTTATCTGACCATGAACCTCTCCGAATTAGCCATTGAAACAAGAAATCTCAATTTTTCCTTCCGCCGTGGCCGGTTTGCAGTAAAAGAACTGTCGCTGCAGGTGCCTTATCAAAGCATTTTTGGTTTTCTTGGTCCTAATGGAGCTGGTAAAACGACTACGATCAACCTGCTAACGGGGATGCTTAAATCTGCCAGTGATAATATCTTTATCCAGGGACAATCGTTAAAGAAGAGTATCCCTTCAATTTTTCAATCCATCGGTACTCTTATCGAAACACCATCATTGTATCTGCACCTGAGCGGGTGGAATAATTTAAAGGTCATTACTATCCTTAGAGAGCTTCCCGATAAAAGGATTGATGAAGTGCTTGAGATCGTTGGCCTGCAAAAAGATAGCAAGCGGAAAGCAAGAGAATATTCCCTGGGGATGAAACAGCGCCTGGGAATCGCCATGGCCCTGCTTCCCGATCCTTCATTGTTACTCCTGGATGAACCCGCTAACGGATTGGATCCCGTTGGAATTATTGAAACAAGGGAATTACTGATCCGCCTGAACAGGGAACACAATAAAACCATTTTTGTATCCAGTCATTTATTAAGTGAGGTGGAAAAAACCTGCACACATGTAGGCATTATACACAAAGGAGTCGTGCGTTTCCAGGGAAGCTTGCAGGATTTACAACAGTCGGCTGGCGAGGCAAGAGAAGTGATCATTAAAATTAATGAAGCAAAACAATGGATGTCTAAAATAGCAGAGTTATTTCCTGGCGCAAAAGCAGGGAGGAATAATGAACTCAACATCACGTTTGAAAATGCTTCCGAGGTTCCTTTCATCAATAATAAATTAGTTGAAGCCGGAATACCGGTCAGCGGATTGAGAGTAAGAGAAGGTTTGGAAGAATGGTTCATTAAAATGACACAACAATAAAATCATGCTAAAATTTTTTCTGGAACAATGGAAAACGTTTAAAGCCGAATGGCTGAAGTTGAAGGGCAGCGGTATGATCTGGTTGTGTTTGATTGCCGCTGCATTTATACCGGTATTACAAACCCTGATCAGTTCTTTTTCATTTGGTGAATTTGATGAAACCACAAAGACAAATCCCTGGGAAAATTTTTTCTTTACCAGTTATCGCGGTTTCGGAAGTTTTTTCTTTCCTGTTTTCCTGGTATTGATTATTGTCCGGTTAACACAGATCGAACACCGGAACAATACATGGAAGTTGATTGAGACGCAGCCTGTGAAACGCTTATCACTTTTCATCGCCAAATGGAATACGGGAATATTGTTATCGTTGTGCATACTGATCGGCGTGTTTTTATTTTCGCTGCTTGGCGGTGGAATATTGGCTATTATTTCTCCAAAATCAGGTTTTGGAAAATTTGCCCCGGATATTTTCCCCATTATTAAAATTATTGTTCGTCTTTGGATCGCTGGGATGGGGTTAATGGCTCTACAATATCTTCTCGCTTTATGGATTCCTAATTTTTTTGTGAATTTTGGTATCGGCCTGATGTCAATTATTGTGGGATTGATCATATCAGCCTTCGGTGTGGCTGACTGGTGGCCTTATTCTGCGCCAAACTTTACACTCACAAATATCAATGGAAGCCAGACGGGAAAATTTTTATTGCATCATGAATGGCAAAGTCTTTTATGGGCCGCGTTGTTTTTATGGATTGGATATGAGTTCTTTGTTAATAAAGGCTGGCGGTATGCATTTTTTAAACCGGCAAAAAAATCATTAAAACCTGTTTTACCGATCGCTGCATTTGCTGCCTTAATGTGGTTGGTAAACAAACCTATAGAGCTGAAGCCATATTCAAAAACTGTTATCGCTGGAAGCATTAAAGGAGGCAACGAAGCCAGAAATATTATTTTATACGGTCAGCCACTGCGGGATACAATATTGATGATACCTGTAATTAAAAATCAATTTCACCTGGTGGTTGATAAAAAAATCGGACCGCAGATTTATATTCTTCGCTATGGCATCTACAATATGCAATTGTTTTTTGGTGATAAAGACAGTGTGTATGCTGATATTACAATTAAAGACAAAAATCCTGAAATAAAAGTGGGTGGAACACGTGCTGCGGAAAATGCTATCCTGAACAAAAGGGAAGAATTTGCCATGCAGGATTATTTCCTGGAAAACTACGCCTACGAATACAAGCCAAATACTTACGCCAACATGGCTCTGAGTGCATGGAGAAAAAAAGTAGAGAACTTACAGAAGTATAAAACAGTGGACAATATAAAACCAGCCGCAGATTTTATTGAACTGAGAAAAAAATTGCTGGCAGTTGAATACCTGAAATATATTAATATCAGTTATCCGAAAATGTTCGCAGTCTATTATCCCAACCAGGAATTGAAATATCCTGACCGGATAAAAGAATTGCTAAATGCTGTAAACATTAATGACAGTACACTTGTTAGCGATCAGACATACAGAGATTATCTTTTAGAATATTATCGCTATAAAAGCGGCTTGTATACAAACCGCAATGACAGCTTGTATTTTTCTTATATCATTGATAGCCTTCAGAAGGGGAAGGTAAGAGATGTTATCCTGTATGACCTGATGTCGAAAGCCATTTCGCAAATTCCGGATAGTGCAAAAAGGGAAAGGCTGCTTGCTAATTTTATTTCTGCAATTTCCCAGCCTCCACTACAGCAAAAATTAATTGGGGGAAATGCCACTATGAATCATTTACAGCGTGGTAAGCCTGCCTTTAACTTTACCGGCGAAGCCATTACCGGGAATAACATTCAGCTGGCCGAACTACGTGGAAGGTTTGTAGTGATTGATGTATGGGCCACCTGGTGCGACCCCTGCCAGAAAGAATCTCCTTATTTCGAAAGACTTGCTGAAGAATATGGTGGCAAACAAATTGCGTTTGTAAGCGTTTCGATAGATGCAGAAAAAAGCAGGTGGCGAAGCGATGTACCGCAAAGATCACAGCGGGTATTACAAATATGGGCAGACTCAAAAAATGCAGAAAGTTTTTCGAGAGATTACAATATAGAATTCATTCCAAGATTTATGCTCATCAGTCCCGATGGAAAAATCCTTAGCGCACAAATGCCGCCACCTTCCGATCCCCGGTTCGAAGCAATCCTTCAACAGGAAATTTCTTTGTCTAATATTTTCTGATTAAAAATGAAAAATATTCTGCTCTTACTATTTATTTTGGACTGCTATAATTTACAAGCACAGCAACAATACACGATTCATGACCTTAAGTCCGGCAAATTCAAAGACGATAGCAGTTATATTTATTCTCTTCCATTCGAAAAAGGCAAAAAAGTTTTTCTCATCCAGGCTTATGATAGCAAGATGAGTCACAAAAATGAAATCGCTCTTGATTTTAAAGTAAAAAAAGGAACAAGGATCTATGCTGCAAGAGAAGGGGTGGTTGTTTCCATGCGTGAAGATTCCGGAAAGGGGGGTTTGAAAGAAGAAAATTTATCCGATGGCAATTTTATCATTATTAAACATAGTGATAGTTCCTCAGCCATGTACTGGCATTTGCAAAAAAATGGCGTACTTGTGAATATTGGTGATACGGTGCAAAAGCAGCAACTTATTGGCCTTAGTGGCAATACCGGCTATTCTGCATTTCCTCATCTTCATTTTGAAGTACAGGGAAATGATGCCAATGGTGATTACAAACAACTCCCCACACGTTTTCAAACCAGCAAAGGCATAATGTATTTGTTCCCTGCAAAATTTTGCCGCAAACCATAGCCATTTGTAATATAGGCTTGCAAACGCCACATCTATTGAGTAATTTTCAAGGTAACCAAAACTGCTGCCATGCTCGTCGTGTATGTTTTCATGAGCGCTGTTGCTGCCATCCTGTTGATTTCTGCATTTATGCCTTCACAGTATAACGTTGAAAAAAGCACTATCATCAACAGACCTGTAAAAGAAGTAATGAATAAGATCGGCGACCTGAATTATTATGCAGCCTGGAATCCCTGGCAGCAAGCCGATCCTTCCGCATCAAAAAATATTACCGGGACACCCAAAACGGTTGGACATACTTATTCATGGCAGGGAAAAAAAGCAGGTATAGGAAGTCTCAGCATCACTGGCATAGATGATAAGCATATACATTTCAATCTTGAATTTTTAAAACCCTGGAAGTCAAAGGCAAAAGATAATTGGCTGTTTGAAGAATGGGGTAATGATGACACCAAGGTCACCTGGCAAAATTCCGGCAACCTTCCCTGGCCACTGGCAAGATTAATAGGACCTATGATCAACAAAAAGCTCAATCATCAATTTGAAATGGGATTGAATAATCTTAAAAAAATGTGCGAGGGCTCCCGGGGAAGATAAAGGATTATGTGATCAATGCAGTTCCATTCCTCCCGCAATTGAGGGATTTTGTCACTCACTTGTGCGTCCCTGAATTCTATTTGGTCTGAGATCCTAAGATTGACGAAGGATTACTGAATAGTAGCACGATACCTCACCAGGGGCTTCGGCGAGCTCAGCCCGGGCTCAGCCCGGGCATCAACCCTTCTTCCAATTCACTCCCCTTTCTTTCAAATAATTAATCACAAAATCAAAACATTCTTTGTGCTTACCTACCAGTTCAGGAGGAAAAACGCCTTTCTCTGCAAACATTCCCTTTGCGATCAGATGAACAACCGCCGTACAGGTATAACCTGTTGTACGGCCCATCGAAGAAGTTTTTGTTTTCGCGTCATAACGATCAAACAAATTATATTCAATTCTTTGAGGTAAATTATTTTTTTCTCCTTCAATAATTACCTTCATCACTGTCAGTTCTTCTTCTTCACCCTCAAGTTTCCAATCGTCAAATAAAACTTTTGAAGAAAATTGCAGAGGCGAGATCTTCATTCCGTTGAACTCAATTTCTTTATCATTGAAAAAACCAGCCTGCTTTAGTGCAATGACCAACTCAACATGACCGGGATAGCGCAAAGTTTTTTCCTTCATGTTCGGAATATGCAGCATTGTAAATAAAATACTCCGCAGACCATCTGTATTAAATGCTTCAAGCGTCCCTATCTCTTCAAAATTTATGAACTCCCTTTCCGTCAATGCCGGTTTGATAACGATCTGTCCACTTTCTTTCAATCTTGCGGGTCGTATGTATTCTTCAATTACATCAGCAGGAGAAAAGGAAGCCTTGTATTCAAAAGGTTTTTTTCTCACCCTGGGCAAGCCTCCAACATAACATTCAAAATTCTTAATAGTAAACTCTTCGTTATACCGGCCAAGAATTAAATTACTCATACCGGGGGCAACGCCAATATCTGTAATGACAGTCACTTTTTTTTCTTTTGCCAATGCATCAAGCTGCAAAACGTCTTCGGGAAAGAAAGAAATGTCAGCGACATTTTTTCCGGAATCGATCACGGTTTTCAATACATCAAAACCCATAAAACCGGGAACAGCAGTTACAACAATATCAAAAGCGGCCAGCCATTTTGCATACTGATCATATTGCTTCAGATCGGCCTGCTGAATCTTAACAGAAGAATTTCTTTCATTGAGCAATTGAAGATTTTTTTTGCTCACATCAAAAGCAGTTACTTCAAATGAGGAAGCGAGATCTAAAGCGATCGCCCTGCCCACCATGCCTGCGCCAAGTACAGCAATTTTCATTTACGAATTTTAGAGAAGCAAAGATATTGGTAGTAGTGTTGCCGGTAATTTTTTTAAAAAAATCATTCAGATCTTCTTTTTACCGGCGAAATTGATTTTGTTATTGTTTGTCCTTTTATAACCTGTTTTCCATCTTTCAATCTTGACAATGAATAAGCATAAGCCTCTTTCAAAAGTTTTTTTATATATGTTTTCGGGAAACCGGGTTTGTTTTTAACCAATATATACCTGTATTGGTTGCCTTTACCAAGCAATATTTTTTCAGGATCCGCAATTTTAGAACCCCGGTAGAAACCAAAATGAACACTATTTGAACTACGTCCCACGGCGATAGAACAAAATGTATCTCCTACTTTGTCTGAAGGCGACCATCCGAATGCCAGGGCATTATAATTGTCATAGATCAACTCATTGCAATTTGGGTACAGATCCCAGACAAATTCTCTTAACCATAAAGCCATTTCTTTTTTTTCAGCAGGAAATGGTTTTAAGAATTTCGTCAGATCTTTTATTTCCTCTTTTTGCATGATCAATTAATTCAAGGCAGAATGAGGAGTATTTTTATTTATTACTCACTGTTACCATCAATAATTAACCACCTGTTCTTCGATCGTTTCCGGAATTTCTCTCCATTCATATTGCTGGTTGCGTAATTGAGGTTCAAAACCTGCTTCACGAATGGCATCCTGTATGGTTTTGTAAGTAAAGCGGTGGGGGGCGCCGGCAGCGCTGACAACATTTTCTTCGATCATAATAGAACCAAAATCATTGGCTCCCGCATGTAAACAAATTTGCGCGGTTTGTTTTCCAACAGTGAGCCAGCTTGCCTGTATGTTTTTTATGTTAGGTAACATAATACGGCTCATAGCGATCATGCGGATATATTCTTCCGCCGTAACCAGGTTATGTACGCCGCGGATTTTTGCAAGCAATGTATCCACATCCTGGAAGGTCCAGGGAATAAAGGCTAAAAATCCCGTTGCATCTTTTGGCTTGCGGCTCTGCACTTCTCTTATTTTTACGAAATGCTCAAAGCGTTCTTCAATCGTTTCTACATGGCCAAACATCATGGTAGCTGAAGTAGTGATATTCAGTTTGTGAGCTTCGACCATGATATCCAGCCATTCCTGTGCGCCACATTTTCCCTTGCTGATCAATCTTCTTACCCTGTCGATTAAAATCTCAGCGCCTGCGCCAGGCAAGCTATCAAGACCCGCCTCCTTTAATGCTATCAATATTTCGCGATGAGTACTTTTTTCCAGTTTAGTGATATGCGCCACTTCGGGGGGACCAAGAGCATGAAGCCTGATCATTGGAAACTCCTGTTTGATCTGGCGGAATGTATTTGTATAAAAATTCAATCCTAATTCAGGATGATGGCCGCCTTGTAACAATAATTGATCACCGCCGTATTTAATGGTTTCCGTAATTTTTTTCCGATAGGTCGGCATATCTGTAATATATGCATCGGCGTGACCAGGGATGCGATAGAAATTACAAAACTTACAATTGGCAATACAGACATTGGTGGTATTTACATTACGGTCTATCTGCCAGGTAACTTTTCCATGCGGAACCTGTTTTTTGCGCATTTCTTCCGCTATAAACATAAGGTCGGCCAGTGGAGCATTTTGAAAAAGTAAAACGCCTTCTTCAACACTCAAAAATTGAAAATCCAGTGCTTTTCGATATAATTCAGATAAGTTCATACTGAGCAACACCCTGATCTGCAAATGTACGTTACAAGACAATAAATAGGTTGAGTGGTGTTGCTTTAAGAGACGATTTAGCCTAAATTTATTTTACGGTAATCTTTATTGCATCTTTTTCACTAAAATGATTGTCAATTGTAAGGAAACACTGCCAATGAGAAAAACGCTGTCATACATCGTTGCTTTTATAAGTATTTTTTTTCTTTCCAAAGAAATTTCAGCGCAGGAGGAATTTATTGAGCCCCAGGCAAAGCTGTTGACCCATGTTAATTTTATACAACTAACCGGTGGAGTCATATTATTAGAAGGAAAACTCGGCAACTTCCCTGATACCCTGAATTTTATCCTGGATACGGGCAGTGGAGGTATTTCCCTTGACTCTGCTACGGTGGAATACTTAAAACTAAAACCCACTCCAACAGACAGAACCATCCGGGGCATTGCAGGAATTCGTACAGTCAGTTTTCTTTATAACCAAAAATTACGGATAGGCAATCTCAATATTGACAGCCTGAATTTTCACGTTAATGACTATGAGATCCTTTCGGCCGTATACGGCGAACGCATTGATGGCATCATCGGCTTTTCTGTATTAAGCAAGTTTATTTTCAAAATTGATTATGACAGTTCAAGACTTGATATTTATTCAAGAGGCACAATGAAATATCCAAGAGGAGGATATTTATTCAAACCTCTTATTGCAACTCTTCCCGTTCAATCACTCAGGGTAAAAGATGGTAACACCATTCAAACCCGTTTTTTATATGATATAGGGGCTGGCCTTTGTATGATGCTCTCCAAAGATTTTATCGAAGATAGCTTGCTGCTGAGTAAAAAAAGAAGACTGTTTTATAAGGAGGCAGAAGGACTTGGAGGAAAGATCGATATGCAAATGACTGTGATCAAAGAAGTAAAGCTGGGGCCGTATCGTTTTAGAAATGTGCCTGTATATATTTTTAAAGATGAGTTCAATGTTACTTCCTATCCTTTTTTGGGAGGAATACTTGGCAATGACCTTCTCAGACGGTTCAATTGTATATTAAATTATGAAAAAAGGGATTTTTACCTGGTGCCAAATTCGCACTTCCAGGAACCCTTCGATTATTCCTATTCGGGGATTGAATTATATTATATCAATGGGATCATTATTATTGGCGATGTAGCAAAAGATTCACCCGCTGAAGCTGCCGGCTTACTGGAAGGAGATATAGTTGTCGCCATTAATAAGGTTTTTAATCAGAACATGACGCTGTTAAAGGCAGCTCTACAAAATACAGGGGAACGGGTAAAGATCATCGTCCGGCGTGATAAAGAGCTGAAAGAATTTTCATTTAAAATAAGATCTATTTTTTGATCTTTTAACCTCAACTTCAATTTTTTATCAACTCGCCTCAGGCATATTGAATTCTTATAATTATTATCTTTTATCTATTCTTATCTTTACAAACTTTTTCTCACATTTTTATTTTTTGAAGAGATATGATACAATTTGAAAAATTTACATTGAAGAACGGTCTTAGAGTTATTGTTCACCAGGATCTGTCAACACCCATGGCTGTAGTAAACGTGATGTATGATGTAGGTGCAAGAGATGAGGACCCCAATAAAACCGGTTTTGCCCATTTGTTTGAACATTTAATGTTTGGCGGTTCTGTTAATATAGAACTGTATGACGAGCCCCTGCAAATGGCCGGTGGTGAGAATAATGCCTATACTACAAATGATCTCACCAATTATTATATACAACTCCCTGCTGAAAATATTGAAACAGCCTTCTGGCTTGAAAGCGACAGGATGTTGTCACTTGCCTTTAGTGAAAAAAACCTGGATGTACAACGCAAGGTAGTGTGTGAAGAGTTCAAAGAGCATTACATCAATAAACCCTACGGGGATGCCTGGCATAAAATGAGAGAGCTCACTTACGAGGTTCATCCTTACAGGTGGATGACGATCGGTAAAGAGTTGTCGCATATTGAAAATGCAAACCTGGAAGATGTAAAAGACTTCTTTTTTAAATTTTACCGGCCCGTAAATGCAATTCTTGTCGTGGCAGGAAATGTAACGACAGAGCAGGTAAAAAAGCTGGCGGATAAATGGTTTGGCGATATTCCTTCCGGGGAAAAATGCAAGCGCAACCTTCCGCAGGAACCGGTTCAGAAAAAAACAAAAAAACGTGAAGTGCATGCTGATGTACCACTTGATGCTTTGTACAAATGCTGGCATATTTATTCAAGACTGGATAAGAGATATTATATCGCTGATCTTATTACAGATATTTTAAGTGGTGGCGGCTCTTCACGCTTATTCCAGGCGCTGGTAAAAGAAAAACAATTGTTCAGCCATATTGAGTGTTATCATTTCGGGAGTCTTGATAACGGGTTGATTGCTATCGAAGGAAAACTGGTGAAAGGTGTAAAAATAGAAGTAGCGGAAAAAGCAATAAGTGAAGAAATCGAAAAAATAAAAAATGAATTGGTGAGTGAGACAGAATTGCAGAAGGTTAAAAACAAAACGGAGAGCACGATCGCTTTTGAAGATATGAGTGTAATGAACAGGGCCAATAGTCTTGCTTTTTATGAATTGCTTGGCGATGCGGAATTAATGAATGAAGAGCTTGAAAAATATCATTTAATTTCAACGGAAGATATATTGCAGGAAAGCCGCAATATTTTCCGCGATGAGAATAGCAGTACTCTTTATTATTTATCAAACAATTAATGCAGGTGATAAAAACAGAAACAGAAAAAAGTTTAGACAGGAAGAAATCTCCCAAAATTGTAGATGCGGTTGATTTAAACTTACATCTTAAGCCCTGCACGAAGTATACACTGAAAAACGGCGTGGAAGTTTATGCTATTGATGCCGGCGCAGAGGAGGTGATGGTAGTAGAGTGGGTATTTTATGCAGGTAACTGGTATGAAGAAAAAAATCTTGCCGCAGCTGCTACCAATTTCATGCTTAAGAATGGCACCTCAACAAAAACGGCATTCCAGCTCAACGAGCATTTTGAATATTATGGATCCTATCTTAACAGGGCCAGTTATAATGAAACATCTGCAATAACGCTTCACTGTCTTACAAAACATATCAGTGAATTGCTGCCGGCTGTAAGAGAAATTCTGACCGATTCGATTTTCCCGGGAGAAGAATTGGCGATCTATAAACAAAATATGCAGCAACGGTTGTCAGTAAATCTTTTGAAATGTGATTTTGTTGCACACCGGCTGATCGATGCTTATTTGTATGGGGAACAACATCCTTATGGCCGATTCAGCAGGTTTGAAGATTATGAGGCATTAACCCGTGAGGAACTGGTTGAATTTTATAAGAAATATTACCAGCAGGGAAGGTTTGTGATGTTTGTGGCAGGGAAGCTTCCAGGAAATTTAGAAGAATTACTCAACCAGAATTTTGGTGACCTTTCTGATAATAAAATAGAACTGCAGCCATTGCAGGTCGGGCCCGCAGCTGAAAAAAAATACCGGTTTAGCAATGATCCCAACGGCGTGCAGGGTGCTATCCGCATTGCCAGGCATTTTCCCAATCGTCATCATCCGGATTTTTTAAAAGCCCAGGTATTGAATAGTTTGTTTGGCGGTTTTTTTGGTTCAAGACTTATGGCCAATATCCGTGAGGAGAAGGGCTATACCTATGGCATTCATAGTTTTCTTCAAAGCCATATTCAGCAAACTGCATGGATGGTCAGTACAGAAGCCGGCCGCGATGTTTGCGAAGCAACGATAAAAGAAGTTTATCTCGAAATGCAAAAACTGCGGGATGAATTGGTGGATGAAGATGAATTATTGCTTGTGCGTAATTACATGATGGGCAGCATCCTCGGTGATCTCGATGGCCCGTTCCAGATCATTTCGAGATGGAAGAATATTATTCTGAATGGACTTGATGAAAAATATTTTTATAATTCCATCAATACTATTAAGACCATTACTGCTGAAGACCTGAAGCAGTTGGCTGAAAAATACCTGAATCCTGATGAATTTTATGAACTGGTGGTGGTATAGTTATTGATTGTTTTAATTTAAACAACCCATGAAGTTCATCCTCCGCATTATTGTTATCGCAGCTGTATCATTCGGCCTTGCGCATGTACTGACAGGTGTACATATCGATACCTTCTGGACAGCCATTGTATTTGCCGTTGTGCTGGCAATACTGAATGTTTTTATAAAGCCCCTGATCATACTCCTCACTTTACCGGTAACCATTCTTACCCTGGGCTTATTTTTATTTATTATCAACGCCATTGTTGTCTTGCTTGCCAGCAGGTTTGTACACGGTATCAGCATAGATAGTTTTGGCTGGGCATTATTATTCAGCCTGATACTTTCTCTTGTTGGTTCTATACTCAACAGGGAATTGGAAAAAGACCGGCGACCTTTATTGTGAATTTGTTTTGTAAGTTAAGCCTTACAGGTTTTAAAGAAATTTGTATTCCGAAAGAAGCTTCACCCCTTTTTGGAAAGTTAACCACAGAGAACAGGAGACCAGAGAGACTATCACAGAGTAAATTTTTAAGGGATTTCTATAGATTATTTTTAGGATTTCTCTCGCGAAACTCTTTTTCTCTTGTTCTCTGCGGTGAAAAACCGTGTTGATCTAGAAGCCCTTCTGACATTTGAGGAGTTAACCGCAGAGAACAGGAGACCAGAGAGATTATCGCAGAGTAAATTTGTATAGCTATTACATAGATTGCTAAAACGTTCCACACTCATTTTTCAAGTTAAAAATAACGATGGTAAAAACCTATAAGGTTTCAAAAAACCTTATAGGTTTGCAACATGATGAATTTTGAACGCAAGGGTCTATCCAACGAACAACTTTTACATTTTTACCGGCAACTACTTTGGCCAAGGATGATCGAGGAGAAGATGCTGCTACTTCTGCGGCAGGGAAAAATTTCCAAATGGTTCAGTGGCATCGGGCAAGAGGCGATTGCTGTAGGTGCAACATTGGCGCTGGAACAAGATGAATGGATCATGCCCCTGCATCGAAACCTGGGGGTATTCACCACCCGTAACATGCCATTGAGCAAATTATTTATGCAATGGCAGGGAAATAAAGAAGGATACAGCAAGGGGAGAGAAAGAAGCTTTCATTTTGGAAGTGCAGCACATCATATCTGCGGAATGATCTCACATCTCGGACCACAATTAGCAATTGCCGATGGAGTGGCTCTCGCATATCAATTGAAAAATGAGAAAAAAGTTTCTCTTGCCTTCACCGGCGAGGGAGGAACAAGCGAAGGAGATTTTCATGAAGCGCTGAATGTTGCTGCTGTCTGGGACCTACCTGTAATTTTTTTAATTGAAAATAACGGTTATGGATTAAGCACTCCCACTAATGAACAATACCGCTGCATAACATTAATAGATCGGGCAAAGGGGTATGGAATGGAAGGAGTTCAGATCGATGGAAATAATATTTTAACGGTGCACGATACCATTAAAGGCGTTCGTGAATATTGCATAAAAAATCAGAAACCTTATTTGATCGAATGCCTGACCTTTCGCATGCGGGGGCATGAAGAAGCCAGCGGAACAAAATATATCCCTCAAAAACTTTTTGAGATCTGGGAATTAAAAGACCCTGTAAAAAATTATGAACGTTATTTAACTGAAACCGGCGTGTTGAATGAAATGCAGTCTACCGATATAAGAAATGAATTCAAAGAGAAAATTGAAAAGGAAATAAAACCCGGATTTAATGCAAAAGCTGTTGAACCGGATATAGAAGAAGAATTGGAAGAAGTATACGCGGCCCCCTCTAACTCCCCCAAAGGAGGAGGAACCAGTGCACAGCCCTTGCCTGGTGAACATGTTTCAATAACCAGTGACACTCCGAAAAGAGAGGTTAGTGAATGGATCTCTTCCCCCGTTGGGGGAAGCCGGATGGGGGCTTTGAGATTGATTGATGCCATCAAAGAAGGATTACATCAATCCATGCAACGTCACTCCAACCTGATTTTAATGGGACAGGATATTGCAGAGTACGGCGGGGCATTTAAAATAACCGAAGGTTTTGTTCAGGAATTCGGAAAAGACAGAGTAAGAAATACGCCTCTTTGTGAAAGTGCAATTGTAGGGGCAGCGCTTGGTTTGAGTCTTGAAGGATTTAAGAGTATGATGGAAATGCAGTTTGCTGATTTTGTTACCGTCGGCTTCAACCAGATCATCAATAATCTTGCAAAAATTCATTATCGCTGGGGACAAAACGCGGATGTTGTGATCCGTATGCCAACGGGTGGAGGAGTTGGCGCCGGCCCCTTCCATTCACAAAGCAATGAAGCCTGGTTTGTTCATACCCCGGGATTAAAAGTAGTGTATCCATCCACACCCATTGATGCCAAAGGATTGCTGATCGCTGCTATCAATGATCCAAATCCTGTAATGTATTTTGAGCACAAAGCTCTGTACAGAAGTGTAAGCGGGCCCGTGCCCGAAGATTATTATGAAATTGAAATCGGCAAGGCAAGACATGTAAGAGAAGGCGATGAGATCGGGATCATTACCTATGGCGCAGGCGTACATTGGGCCGAAGATTATGCGGCCGAGCATCCGGAAATTTCCATTGACATACTTGACCTGCGGACCTTATTACCCCTTGATTATTTTGCTATTCGTGCAGCAGTTGAAAGAACCGGGAGAGTTTTAATTCTTCACGAGGACACTATGATTGGCGGAATCGGAGGAGAGATTGCCGCCTGGATCAGTGAACATTGTTTTGAAATTCTTGATGCACCGGTTATGCGTTGTGCATCACTGGATACTCCGGTCCCTTTTTCAATTGAACTGGAAAATAATTTTCTTGCAAAAGCAAGATTGGATGAAACAGTGCAACAACTATTAAATTATTGATGAGAAATCCTTTATATTCCTTTGAAGGATTCAGAGACCTTTTTCAAAGATTTTTATTAAGCTGGTCCAGGGACAAGAAATGAAAAACCTGGAAATTGAATTGATCAAAAAAATAGAATGAGCCGCATTTTTAATGCGGTATTCTTCTTAAATTGTAATTCCTTCTTACTCGCTACCTTCTTCTTTCTATCGGTACTCTCTGATTTAGTTTCTCAAACAATTTTTAAACCGCAGGTATGCCCTTTATACAAATAAACAATGAGTTTCCCGGCATCGAAGGATTACTTTTTAATAACCCTTCAACAGGAAAAGCAATTTGCCGTTTTGTTCACCAGGTCCTTAGGGGTGCTTCTTCTTTGTCCTCTGCTGAAAGAGAAATTATTGCTGCTTACGTTTCCAACCTCAATCAATGTACGTATTGCAATAATGCTCATACGGAAGTTGCCAATGCCCTGTTAAATGATGAAGGGAATACCATGGCTTGTGTAAATGCCAGCGTGGCGACCGCTCCTTTGTCCCCTAAAATGAAAGCCCTGCTGCAAATTGCCTCTAAAGTGCAGCAAGGCGGAATGTATGTAGACGAAACGGATATCCAAAATGCCCGCAGACTGGGAGCTAACGATAATGATATTCATGATGCAGTACTTGTAGCAGCGATGTTTTGTTTTATAAATCGTTATGTGGATGGTTTGAGAACTGAAACACCTCCGGACCGGGAAGATTATAAACTACCGGCAAAATACCTCGCCCGCCTGGGATATCGTTATCCGAATTTCATTGCAAAATATTTTATGAAGCGAATGCTCCAAAAGCAAAAAGCCAAAAAAGAAATCGGTGATTTTTCAGCTTGAAATTTTTTTAAGTTTGTTTTTCATTGCAGGTCTTCTTAAATTGTATCCCCTCTTACTTACAACCACCCTTTCCGGATTCAGTACTCTCTGATCATGTCACTTCTAAAATTTTTTTTATGCGACTAAAATTTTTGCTTGCAGTATTTTTTTTATTGCCACTTATTATTTCAGCACAAAACAAAACTTACTGGAGTCCTGAGCAATGTATGAAGATGAAAAATATCACAGCAGTCCGACCTTCTCCGGATGGAAGCAAAGTGCTTTATACTGTTCGTGAAGCTGTAATGACGGATGATCGCAGCGAATTTATAAACCAGGTGTTTATTGCCGATGCAGATGGCAGCAATACCATCCAGTTGACCAGGGGAGAGAAAAATTCTTCCAATCCTCAATGGAGTCCCGATGGGAAATGGATCGCTTTTACTTCAGCAAGAGATGGAAAGAATAATATTTACCTGTTGCCGATCGCAGGTGGCGAAGCAGAAAAAGTCACAGATACAAAAAATGGCGTCAACAATTTTCATTGGAGTCTGGATGGAAGCATGATCGCCTATACAATGACGGATGCAGCGGCTGATATGGAAGAAAAGAATAAAAAATCTAAGAATGACTGGTACTATTATGATGAAGAGTTCAAACAAAATCGATTGTATGTTTTATGGCTGAATCAAAAAGATTCTGCTGACAAAAGAAAGTGGAAACAGATCACAAAAGGAAATCGTAATGTAATTTCATTTAACTGGAGTCCTGATGGGAAATGGATCGCCTATGCTCATGGCAGGTCATCGATGGTAAATGATGCGGTGTACAGTGATATTGCCATGATCAATATTGAGAACGGAGAAACAAAAAATATTGCCAATACAAATGCAGGAGAAGCAGATCCTTTGTTCAGCCCCGATGGTAAGTGGATCGCTTACCTTGTCTCGGAAGACCCTGTTATCTGGGGAGGAAAGAACTGGATCAATATTGTTCCTGCACAGGGTGGCGCTCCACAAAAACTTGCATCCACTCCAAACGACCTCACTAACCTGATCGCATGGAGCCATGATGGTATGCATGTGTATGTTGGAGAGAACAACAGGACTTTATTCAGTATTTACCAATTAGGACTTGATGGAAAGGAGATGACAGAATGGAATAAAGGAAGCAGCGATCTTCTCGGAACTGTTTCATTAAATAATACGGGCACTCATTGGGGCTTTGTTCTGCAAAACACAACAAAGCCTGGTGAAGCTTATATCAGTGCCGCATCCAATTATTCTCCTGTAAAGATCTCTGACATTAATCGTGATGTTGCTGCCAACCCGGTTCCAAAGACTGAACTTATAAAATGGAAAAGTTTTGACGGAAAAGAAATTGAAGGATTATTAACCTATCCATTGAATTATGAATCGGGCAAAAAATATCCGATGATATTAAATGTACACGGCGGACCTGCGGGAGTATTTACTCAAAATTTTATTGCCGGCAACGGAGGCTATCCTCTTGCAGCGTTTGCAGAGTACGGTATGTTTATTTTACGTCCTAACCCGAGGGGCTCCGGTGGTTATGGCGTTACATTCAGGCTGGCAAATCAACGGGACTGGGGCGGCGCTGATTATAAAGACCTGATGGCTGGAGTGGATTATGTTCTTAAGATGGGAGTTGCGGACCCCGATAAATTAGGAGTAATGGGCTGGAGTTATGGTGGATTTATGAGCAGTTGGATCGTTGGACATACCGATCGCTTCAAAGCTGCATCCATTGGTGCGCCGGTAGTTGATCTCAGTTTTCAAAATATGACCGATGATATCCAGGGGTTCCTGGTATCATACATGAAAAGCGAGCCCTGGAGTGACTGGTCGGTGTATGATGCACATTCTCCTCTTCGGTTTGTACAAAATGTAAAAACACCGGTGATGCTGCAGCATGGGGATGCTGATGCCCGTGTGCCGATCGGCAACTCGTATATGTTCTACAATGCATTGAAAAGAAGAGGCGTCCCGGTTCGTATGCTGATACTCCCTCGTCAGCCGCATGGACCTACCGAACCAAGGATGATTTTAAAAGTCATGCAAAGCAATCTTGAGTGGTTTGGAAAATTTATTGGTGATAAAAAAGGATTCTGAGAAAATAAGTATGTAACGGCCAACAGAAATACTATGAAACATTTGTTCCCGCATGGGCGGAACATTTGTTTTCAGAACATTGTTGAACTAAATCTTAAACTCTAAACTTTTATTTATGTACATCGTACGAGACATTTTCCAACTTAAGTTCGGGCACTTTCGCCCCGTTAAAGCCATGATGGATGAAGCTGTGAAAAATGGCATGATGCCGAAAGCAGAAAGCAACAGGTTGCTAAGCGATTTTACCGGGAATTCCTATCGTTTCATTTTTGAAACAGGATACAATTCGCTTTCGGATTTTGAAAAAGAACTGACCAGGGACATGGCAAAACCCGAATGGCAGGAGTGGTACAAAAAATTTATGGAACATGTAGAAAGCAGTCACCGCGAAATTCTCAAAGTGGTTGGCTGATATTGCAACTGTTTAATCTTTTTGATCCCATCATTAGAAGACGGTATTATTTTCTTTAACCTTAAAATTTTTTTATGGAAGAAATGATTCTGGAAAAGGATGTCCTTTCCATTACAAAAGAAAACATCGAAGATTATTTCGCAACACATGACGTAAAATATGTTGCTGAGGATGCTGTGTTCAAACAATCGGGCACAGGCGATGAGTACAAAGGCAGGGAAGCGATTGCCGGGATGCTTCATTATATGTATCATGTGGCTTTTAATGCAAAAACAGAAATAACCGGTAAGATCATTACAGAGAAGAAGGCGATGTTCGAAGGTTTTTTTAAAGGAAAGCATATCGGTGAGTTTGCCGGATTACAGCCCACTAATAAAGAAATAAATGTTCCCATCTGTGTTACCTACGATCTGGAAAATGGGTTGATAAAAAAAGCAAGGATTTATTTTCTGGGTGAAGTGTTGATGAAACAACTGGCGGAGTGATTTGCATTCAGCAAACTTTACGAATTAATGAAGACAAATATCTTTTTTAATATAGGTCATGTGGTGGCGGGAACTATCGTAGGGTTTCTTGTATATCGTTTTTCAGGAGAACATGATTTTACTATCGGGCTGTTAAGCATTGTAACCGGTATTATGACGATAATTATGCTGGAAGTGATTTTTCATCCTTACACGCAAAGGAGAGAGTTTAATGAACTGATCAATCGAATTAATTATCTCACCGACAAAATTTCCGACAGATTAATAACCCATGCCGACCTGGCTGCTATTTTAAAATATGGACATCTTCGTGTTCCTGCCAGCCAGGTCACTGCGGTATGGCTTCAGCGATTATGGCAGACCAATCAACGATACTGGGGTGTTATTTATACTTCACCAAAGGAAGTGACCAATACGACTGTTTTTAAACTTGGTCTGTCGATTATGTCGGCAAAAGTAAGAGTTGAACAAGTGGATGTGAAACGAATTTTTTTGTTTGAGGAAGAGGCAGATCTTGTTAATTCCAGGGCGGCAATGCAGGCATGTCATGAGCACAATATTTTTGTCCGGTACTTATTTCGTAAGGATCTTGCGCAACATCCATTACTCTATGGAAGAATATCTCATTTATCTACTCTTGATTTCTTAGTATCTGATCTGAATATTGTTTGGTTGTTATTGCTTGATAAAAACAGGCATATTCAACATGGGGAATTATTTGTGGATGAGAAGATGAACGAACAATATGCAGAAATTTTCCGGTTGATGTGGGATACAGCTTCTCCTTTCCAGGAATAAGGTGATCTCCGAAAAAAATAAGACCCAACATTGGCGGGGCCCTTTCGATTTTCGTTTTTCCAATTTCGAATTTTTCCTCGGGTATGTTTTGTTCTTCACTCATTTAATCTCTTTGTCAATAAAACCCTACTTTTCCATTTACCGAATCAAAAAGTTTTTTTGAATCGAAGCCTACTCCATTTTTGAATACGATCTCAGTATTTCGTACATTTTTTATTTCTTTTTCAGGATCACCATTTATCAAAACAAGATCAGCTCTTTTGCCTTCTGCAATGGTTCCGATCTCTTTATCCCTTCCCAAATATTCAGCAGCATTCAGACTGCAGATCTTCACCGCCTGTGGGAATGTGAATCCCGCTTCTACCAATAATTCAAGTACATGCCTGTCCGCATATCCCGGGATGGTGCGACCTGAGCCTGTAGGATCAACACCCGCCATTAGCCTGCCGCCCATTTGAACAAATTGTTTTTCCCAGGCCATTTCTTTTTTAAACAGTGCAGTCGCTGACGAATCTTTTCCTACGGAGCCTTTGTAAGTTTTTTCAACTATTTCTTTTATTTCAGGTGCAAGGGCAGTTTCACCGGCGCCTGGTATTATTTCCCTTCCCGTGTAGGGTTCAAATACAGGTAATGTGGAAGTAAGTGCGACATTTTTTTTGATTAAGAAGACCATCAGATTTTTCATGTCCTCACTGTTTACATCCAGCTTCATTAATGATTGTTGCACACCGGAGGCACAAACGTCCTCCTTTTTACCGGCCACAAAATCACTACAGGGAATAAAGCCATGTTCAAGGTTATCGATGCCCAGTTCGGCCGCTTCCCGGTATGTTATTGAACACAGGTGACCGGTTACTTTTAAATTATTTTTATGCGCCAGGGTTACTACTTTTTTTAAATCAGCCCTTGTAATATTCATGTATACTTTAAAAGAAGTGCAGCCCTTGTCTATCCAATAACTTACATTTCTTGCAGCCTCTTCAGGGCTTTTAATAAATGGAATTTCAGGAATGGGCAATGACTCCCTTTCAATATAGGGTGCCGTTACATCAATATCAGGTCCCACCATTTTTCCTTCAGCGATCCACTTTTTAATATTCAGATCAGTTTGTGCTTCCACTGTACCGGTCGTTCTGATTGTAGTGGCTCCCCCGGCCAGGTACAATCTTGGAAAAGACAGCGGCATCTCCAGGCCAAGATAATAAGGAGGTACAAACTCGCCATAGAACATATGCTCGTGCATCATTACCATTCCGGGGATAATGGTCTTGCCCGTGCAATCAATAATTTTTGCTGTTTGAGGGACGCTGATGTCAGCCGGGTTACCAACTCTTGTAATACTCCCTTTTATCACTATGATTGTTTGATTTGATCTTGCAGGACTGCCTGTACCATCAATGATGTTTGCATGTATGAGTGCAAGTGTATCTGCATTAACAGCAATGAATTGTTGTACGGCAGGACTAAACTGTTGGGCATTACTTTGCACAGCGATCAATAACACAACAAGAAATAACTGTAAAAAACAGGAATTTTTTTTCTCTGTAGTTTTAAAATGATTGTTGACTTCCATAATATAAGTTTGAAAGGTGATGAATGGATAAGAGTGGGTTTCTTTGGGACGGGTAGGGAATGTTGAAGTATTTCAACAACTTCTTTATTCAGCATTCCGTGTTCCTTGCCTGCCTGCCGGCAAGGCAGGTTCGATATTATTTCACAGTCCCCGGCCCATACAATGCCTGCCCGGCTCTCGCACCATTGTGTTGTTCATTTTCCACTGTCAGCACACCATTTACAATTACATATTTAAATCCCTGTGAGTAAGCATGGGGATGGTCGTAAGTGGAAACATCCTGTACTTTGGTTTCATCAAACACAACAATGTCGGCCGCATAACCCTCATGCAACAAGCCGCGGTCATGCATTTGAAATTTTTGTGCAGGCAGCGAGGTCATTCTTCGTATCGCTTCTTCCAAAGAAAACACTTTCTGATCTCTTACATATTCAGCAAGCACTCTTGCATTAGTGCCATAACCCCTTGGGTGCGGCATACCTGTTCCAAATTCCCGTATGCTTGCATCGCTGGCAAACATGTTGAAAGGATATTTCATGATCCGTTTTACATCCTCGTCACTCATGCCATGAAAAACGGCGCCGGCTCCGCCATGCATCATGATATCAACTATAGTTTCGGCTTCCTTTGCCTTTGTATGTTTATTCCCTTTCATTAAATTGATCTGCTCGATGCTTTTGCCATTGTATGTTGAATCGGGGCGATACGATGCTACCACAGCATAACTGAAATGTTTCAGTTTTCTTTTTTTTAGTCTTTTTAGCATTGAATTGATCACATACTTTCTGATTTCCGGGTTTTGCAGCCTTGCATTAATGGAATCCTGTCCGTCTGCAAGTATTTCATCCGGTATCAATGTGCTGATCGATGTGCTGCTGGCTGTATAGGGATACTGGTCGATCGTCACTTCCAATCCTTCTTTTCTTGCCGCTTCGATCATCGGTACGGTTTCTTTGCTTCTTCCCCAGTTTTGCTGGCCGCTTAATTTGAAATGTGAAATTTCAACCGGAATTTTTGCCTCTCTTCCAATCGTCAATGCTTCATCAATCGCCTCGGTCACACTATCACCTTCATCACGCATGTGAGTTGCATAAACACCATTATATTTCGCCGCTACTTTTGCCAGCTCAACTATTTCCGGGGTTTTTGTATAAGTACCGGGAATGTAAATAAGACCTGTTGACAATCCAACTGCTCCGTCTTTCATCGCCTTGTCAACAATTGAATCCATTCGCTGCATTTCTTCCGGAGTCGCATCACGATTCACTCTTCCCATAACAGCCTTGCGTACATCATTATGGCCAATAAGGGTGGCAACGTTGATGGAAAGCTTTAATGAATCGAGCCAGTGTAAATAGTTTCCAATATCAATATTTGATGAGCCGCAATTGCCGGTAATGCAGGTTGTAACTCCATCGAGAATAAAATTTGTTGCATTGGGATTCTTACTCTCCTCTCCTTCCAGATGTGTATGCACGTCGATAAAACCGGGCGCGACGATCAGTCCTGTTGCATCAATCGTTTTTGCCGCAGTAAAATTCAATTGTCTTCCTACAGCGATGATCTTTCCATCTTTCACCGCCACATCGCCATAGTACCAGCCATTGCCTGTACCATCAACGATCTTGCCGTTATGGATCAAAATATCACAGGAAGAATTTTGTGCAAAAACAGATACGGGTATCAGCAAAAGGAAAAATAGTTTTTTCATGGGCTTAAGATACGCAATGCCACTGATCTCCAATTGATAAAAATAATCTGAAATCATCCAGGAGCCTGATACAAGTCAGATTTTAAAAAACTTCAGACCTGTAGGTTTGTAACCAAAAATTTACGATCATGAAAACTAATATGGGCAATGCTGACAGGATCATTCGTTTAATAATAGTGATTGCGATTGCGGTTTTGTATTTCTTCAAAATTATTGAAGGAACATTGGCAAATGTATTGCTGGCACTCGCAGCCATTTTCCTGGTAACCAGCTTAATTGGTTATTGCCCCGCTTATTCTGCATTTGGCATCAGAACCTGTTCTTTTAAGAAAACAAGTATACCAAAATTGTAAAATCATAACCGGGGCTGATCCTGGTCAGGGATTTTTTATCTGCCTCATTTTAAATTTGCCGGAGTACAAATTTCGTTGGTTGGTGATAGAAAAAAGCGACTTCGAATTTTCGGGGTCGCTTTTGTTTTATTATTTATAAATAACTCAGCCACCAATTTTCTTTATGCGCTGTTTTGTATTTATCTCACCATTTGCGGGGCATATAAAATATGACCACGACAACTATCCAGATGATATAAATCTGCCATAAAGGAATACCAAAATGAAATTTACAAATAACTCAGCCACCAATTTTTATGGGTTCTCTTATAATCACTGAACCATTTGCATATTGGATATAAAGAAAGCACAACGCAGATCCAGATAATTTATACTATAAAAAGTGAATATCCCTCACCCGGCGCAATAAAATTCGGAATAAAAAATCCCTGCTTCGGTTTCAATCCTTCTGCAAAAGTATGCCCTCTTAACAAGTAACAGATCCCTGAAACAACATGGATGAGATAAAAATGCAGGATATAATAAAAGAAAGGAACCCGTCCATAAACTGTGACAAACCTCGTAAAAGCATTCTTTACATTTCCTGCAAATGAAAGAAACAAGATCGCTGGTCCGATAGTAGCACAGAGATACAATAACGAAGGCGGATATTTTTGAACGTTCATAAAAGAAAAAAAGTGTACAAGGCATTTTTTTGCATTGACCATTTGCCGGGATCGCCATATGCATTGGTAAACCTTAGGATCGCAAAAAATAGAATTACGCCAAGCCCAAGCCAGATCAGCATTTTTTTTCTTTGTTTTCCTTCAAAACTCAGAAACAATTTTCCAAAACAATAACCAAGCATCATTAAGCCGCTCCAGGAAAGAAAAGGATAAAGGATAAAAAGATTATGACCATCCCAAAGTTTGTAAAATCCGGGCTGATGGATGAGCGAATATAACCAGCCGGGACTGCTTTTCAGGTTCGCTTCATAATAATCCAATGCATTATGTCCAAGCACAATGACGGATCCTAAAACAAGAATTGCAGTGAAAGGAAGCCAGATGACCAAACCAAGAATGATCATGCTGATGCCGATTGACCAGATAGTTTGTAAACCGATGATGCTGTAATGAACATCAAAACTGAAAGCAAAATTCATGACCACTACTTCTATGACCAATAACCACAAGCCTCGTGTAATCAAAAACCCGCTCAGTTCTTTTTTGGTTTTTCTCAGGCTTTGAAAATATCCTCCCGTACCTGCAAGAAAAACAAAGACCGGTGCACAGAAATGGGTGATCCATCTTGTAAAATACAGAAGCGGTGTAGTGGTCGCCAGGTTCAGCGGATCATTAGTCATTGCTTCTTTGTGAAAATAATCTCTTGTATGATCCAGCGCCATAATGATCATCACCAGTGCGCGCAGCAGGTCAATGGAGTCAATGCGGTACGAAGTTTTAAGTGGTGGCAAGGATGGCACTTCTGTCATGTTGGTGGTTTAAGCTTCAATAGTATTTCAAATCAGCATTCAGAGGTACATGCTTTCCGAAAGCTAAAACTTCCAGAGGCGAAAACGATAATTTATTATATGAGTGATGAGTAATGAGTGACGAGATGAATGATATTACTGATTAACGATTGCCGGGATAGAAAAAATTCATTACTCATTATCATCACTCATTCCAGTTTCTGCATCTCACCTCTTTGTTCATTATTGATGAACCAGATCTTTACTACTTTGCCATTCTTATCAACTTCAAATTCAAGCTGGCGATTGCTGTCATCGGAATAGAAAAATTTTGTTTCTGATTCAGGTTTTAATTCAATATCAGCGCTGCCTTCCCTGTGACGATATAATTTGCCATCTTTTTTAATCACGTCGAGAGTCAGGAAAGCTTTGTATTTTCCAACATAACGATCAAGCAATGCCGGGTCAATTTTCACTTCTTTATGTACGTAGGGAGTTTCATACGGCAGATCAAAAACAATATCGGCTAATCCTTCTGCAACAACATCAGAGATCGGTAAGGTATTTGAAAGAACAATTTCATTATTTGCAAGAACAATGATACAAACGTCATCATTTACATACCGGCTGATGTTGGATAAAAATCCGGGAATACCACCATTATGCCATATACGGGGATGCTTCTCAAGCGAATCAATTATTATTCCGTAGCCATAATTGCCCTTGCCCGGTGTGAACATTTTTTGTTTGGAGGAATTGGAAAGAATTGCCGTTCCATATAAAGCCCGATCCCATTTATACAGGTCTTCAACAGTGGAATATAATGAACCGGCACTGAAAGGCCAGGCCATTGAAATAAAACCGGCATTCACTATTTTTTTATTCTGCATGGAATATCCTCTTGCACGGAGAGTCAGCACGCTATCTAATTTATCGACACCGGTATTCATCATACCGGTTTTATCGAAAATATTCCGGCGCAGATAATCTTCATACGAAAGACCGCTTAATTTTTCTATAAGGAACCCTAATAAAAAATAACCGGAGTTATTATATAAAAATTTCGTGCCGGGTGAAAAATTGTAGGGCTGGGTTTTAAAAAATGATATGATAGAGTCCCTGCTCCACGAAAGCCGGGCCACATTTTCGAAGCGGGGTAAGCCTGTATAGCTGGCAATACCGGAAGTATGGTTCAGCAGCATGTGAATGGTCACACTATCACCTTTTGGAAAATCAGGAACGAATTTGCTGAGCTTATCATCCAAACTTAATTTGCCCCGTTCAATTAATTGAAGAATACAGGAAGCTGTAAATTGTTTCGTAACAGAGCCGATGCGGAATTTTGTTTCAACAGTATTCGGAACATTCCATTCCCTGTCCGCTAACCCGTATCCTTTTTTCAGTAACACTTTGTCGTGCTGCATCACCAGCACAGTACCGCTGAATCCTTTTACAGTCATTTGTGCCTGCATGTATTGATCCAGCAGCTTAGTATAATTTTTTTGTGCTGAAACGGCGATCGGGAAAAGAAGAAGAAAGAATATCTTTTTCATGATTTATTATTTGTAGTATTTCAAAATTTGCTATCGGGTCTTCTTTACAAACTCAGCAACCGGGTCACCAAACGGCCGCATACTAAATCGGTCGATTTCTCCTTTATTGTTCGTGATAAAGGTCAATCGGAAATCCGGCTTATCAGTATGTTCTTCATTTGTCGCGAACTGGTCATAATGAAAATGATATAGTATTGACCGCTGCTTGCGGAATAAAAAAACCAATCGATCGTTTTGCAATTCAATTTCAACGTCTCCGTAAATGGGATTTGAATAAGTGCCTGTATACGCATTCAATGGATGAGAAGGAACCGTGTTCTTTACCTGGGTTGCTTTCACCGAATCCTGGAATTTTTTTGCATCTGCTTTTCCCTTCAGGTATTCTTTCATATATCGTTCACTCCAGGAAGTAGCGGGCAGATCCAGTAAACGATCAATAACAGGAAATGAAATTACGCCCCGCATATTACCGGCTTCTTCCGTGTTATATACTATGAATACAGCAAGACCTTGTTGAGGAATAAAGGTCAGGTTAGAATAATATCCATCAATGGCGCCCGTATGTGTGGCGATCTTGTATCCTTTATAAGTTTGTATTGCCCGCCCCAGACAATAAAGGGAATTAGAAAGTTCTTCCCATCTTGCCTCTTTATCTGCCACATTATTTGGAATTAGAGTTTGCTTAATTGCAGTTTCAGGAATAGTTTGCTGTCCTTTGTATTTTCCTGTATTCAATTGAGCGATCATCCAATGGCTCATGTCTTCCACATTTGATTTAATTGTTCCGGCCGGCCCAAGTGCATCACTTTGCGCAACATATTCTATCTTTTTTAATTTTTTTGTGCTGTCCGGCTCAAAATAAGCATAGGAAAAATTTCCATAACGCAACATTTCTTCATTGCTGAAACAGGAAGCATTCATTTGCAGCGGCTGAAAGATTTTCTTTCTTATGATTTCTTCCCAGGACATACCGTCTACATTTTCCAACACAGCTCCTGAAGCAGCAAACATCATGTTATTGTAGATGTACCCTTCACGAAAACCAAGCTGTGGTTTCATGTAAACTATTTTTGCGATCGTTTCTTTCCTGCTGAAAGGGGAGGCTACCCAAATGCCGTCATACCTCGGTAAGCCGGTGCGGTGGCTGAGCATATCACGCAGCGTAACCTTTGCATTTAATTCATCAGTGCTGAAATTCAATGAAGGCATGTAATTTCTTACCGGTTTGTCAAGATTTAATTTTCCCTCATCTGCAAGCAGGCAGGCTGTGGTAGCTGTGAATAATTTAGTATTCGATGCAATGGGAAAAAGAGTAGCGGTTTGCACCGGCAATTTATTTTCAAGATCACGGTAGCCATATCCTTTGCCATAGATCAGTTGATCTTTATAAACGATGCCGAGTGCAAGGCCTGGAATATTCCATTCTTTCATTACACTATCAATATAGCGATCAATGAGGGGAAATTTTTTTTGAAAAGGATTTGTCTGGCTGTAACTGGCAGATACAAGCAATAGGAAAATAATCAGAAAAAACTTGTGTCGCATTCAATTTTTTTTGGTTGGAATTGAAGTTAAGAAATAAACCAATCTTCGTTATTTCTCTCCTCTCCTGCTAACCAATGCTCCTTATTTTTAAAAGAACACTGAATGTTGTTGTAACCCCTGAATGCGGATAATGCATTGCTGAAGTTTCACTTTATCCTCATCGCTTTTGCCGGCAACGAATTTTTTAACCGGATATAGTGAAAACTTGCCGTTGTTAAATTTTGCGTTTGGTGCAGATAGAACAATCAGTATTATTGGTGTATGAACAAAGCCTGCTTGCTTGTGATCTTTTTGAATTTTCTTTTTCTTGCCGCCCGAAGTAATCCGGGAGACACAGTCGTTGTTAAAAAAAAGTATTTCACAAAGCAGTTGAATGGTGTCATCATGCTTGATGGCATACCTAAAGAAGAAGCATGGAATTCGGTTGAATGGGGTGGTGATTTTACCCAATGGCAACCCAATGAAGGGAAACCGCCTTCACAGCAAACTAATTTTAAAATCCTCTACGACGAGAAATTTCTTTACATAGCTTACAGATGTCACGACCTGGCAGCGGATTCAATTATTAAACGGATGGGCCGAAGGGATGAATTTCCCGGGGATTGGGTGGAAATAAATATTGACAGTTACCACGACCTGCGTACGGCATTTTCATTTACACTTTCTGTTTCAGGTGTACGCAGTGATGAATTTATTTCTAACGAGAATAACTGGGACGCCAACTGGAACCCTATCTGGTTTGCCAAAACTCATGTTGACGATAAAGGCTGGACGGCTGAAGTGAAGATCCCGTTCAGCCAGTTGAGATATGGTAACGAGTCCGAAAAAACCTGGGGCTTTCAGGTCACAAGGCGCCTGTTTCGTAAAGAAGAGCGCTCCACCTGGCAATACATTCCTCAAAACTCCGGCGTATGGGTAAGCAGGTTTGGCGAACTGCAGGGTTTAAAAAATATACCCATGCACAGACAGGTGGAAATAGCTCCGTATGTAATTGCACAGGCTGATAAATACAAAAAAGAAGCGGGTAATCCTTTTGCAAAAGGTTTTGATACAAGATTAACCGGGGGTTTGGATGGTAAATTGGCGGTTACGAATGATCTTATTCTTGATTTTACGATCAATCCCGATTTCGGACAAGTAGAAGCAGACCCGTCACAGGTCCGTATAGATGGTTTTCAGAATTTTTTTGGAGAACGGAGACCATTTTTTATTGAAAGCAGAAATATTTTTGATTACCAGTTAACCGGCTCCGAAGCTGGTGGTGATTATGATGCTGATCTGTTATTTTATTCACGCCGTATCGGAAGCTCACCGCATGGATATCCGAATGTGAATAATGGGGAATATGTCAAATTCCCTCAAAATACTTCCATTCTTGGTGCGGCCAAATTCAGCGGGAAAACAAAAAAAGGAGTGAGTATCGGAATTCTTGAAAGCGTTACTCAAAGAGAAATGGCAACGATTGACAATAACGGCCAAAAAAGAAAAGAACTGGTAGAGCCACTTACCAATTATTTTGTAGGAAGATTGCAAAAGGATATCAAGGCTGGTAATACAATTATAGGTGGTATCATTACGGGTGTGAACCGGGAGAAGGGACTAAATGATATTTTACACCGCAACGCTTATTCCGGCGGTTTTGATTTTTTGCATTATTGGAAACATCGTACCTGGTACATTCGCGGCAATATTGTTTTCAGTCATGTTCAGGGAAACAAAGAAGCCATACTCAATACACAAACAGCTTTTGAACATCTTTTCCAACGTGCCGGCGCCAGTGAAGTATCGGTGGACAGCAGCCGCACTTCACTCACAGGTATGGGTGGCACCATTCGTTTCGGAAAGATCGGCGGTAAGACCGGTAGGCTGGGGCAGGTGTTTAAATTTGAAACAGGTCTTACGGTTCGTTCACCGGGGCTGGAATTAAACGATATTGGATTTATGCTTACATCCAATGAGATCAATCATTTTACATGGGCAGGGTTTCATTTTCAAAAATCATTTTCTTTTTTTCGTACTGCACGCCTGAATTATAACCACTGGTTCAGATGGGATTATAGCGGGCGGTTCATTTATGAGCAATACAATTTTAACTCACATGCCACATTTAAAAACAACTGGCAATCAGGCACGGGCCTGACCTGGAATCCCTTTGATATTTCAAATAATTCGTTGAGAGGTGCTTCTTCCATACGCCGCCCGGCCGGAATAGGACATAATTTTTATGTGACAACCGATTACAGGAAAAAAGCATATGCCAATCTTAATGTGTTCAATTTCTGGGGATTTGAGAATTCAATAAAAGGAAATAATTTCAGTTTATCCATTAGTTTCCAGCCATGGGATGCTCTCCGGATCAGCCTGAGTGGGGACTATTCTTATTACTGGCGCAGGCAAGACCAGTTTGTAAGTAATATAACGTACAATAATATCATCAGAAGCATTGTGGGTGAAGTAAAGCAAAAAACACTTCGGTTTACCTGCAGGCTAAGCTATAATATCACACCGGATTTAACACTTCAATATTACGGACAGCCGTTTATCACGAGGCCGCTCTATAACAACTTTGCCTATGTATCCAATCCTTTAGCCAAAAAATACGATAATAGGTTTCATGTTTTTAATTCCAGCGAAATCAGTTTCAGTAATGGTGAATACCTGGTGGATGAAAATACCGATGGCATCCCGGAGTATAGTTTCAACAAACCTGATTTCAATTTTGTGCAGTTCCGCTCCAACCTGATCGTGCGTTGGGAATACAAACCCGGTTCTGAACTGTATCTGGTATGGTCGCAGGCCAATACGCCTGATGCATTTTCCGATCTTAATACTCCGCTGGCTAAAAGTTTATTTGACAATGCTTTTGCCGAACAATCCAGGAATATATTCTTAATAAAATGGACTTACAGATTTTTAAGATAAAAGATTTCTTTTAAGTTAATCAAATAACCGGGGTAAAATCATGAGTTCATTAATGATTATATCTATTCTTCTTTGCCTCCCTTTTCGCCTACAAACCAATGCTCTTTGTGGCCTCACCCTCCAACTCCCTCTCCGATAGAGAGGGAGCGGTGCAGCAATACAAAGCCAAACTTTTTGTTCTACCACATCATCAGCAACAATTCTATCGACGCATTTCGCTTGGCCGGTTTT
>Ga0184636_1000008_pt1 | contig 43003 bp, 53 predicted proteins | sample PLM3_60_b2_FD_133164 | JGI IMG/M metagenome (GOLD analysis project Ga0184636, IMG submission 133164) | Groundwater sediment microbial communities from an aquifer in East River, Colorado, USA - PLM4_90_b2 | ecosystem: Environmental > Terrestrial > Soil > Riparian zone | place: USA: East River... | reverse complement strand
TTGAGGATATCTCCAGCTAATCCTGTAATACCTGCCCAACCACCTGAACCAAGGGGAATTTCATACATACCCGTAACATGGTCACCATTTTCAAGCCTGAAGTTATACTCTATAATATCCCCTTCAGTGATAGTACCAATAGGTGCTGGAAGAATAAGTAATGAGAAATCTGATAAAAAAGCTGTGGTAGTACTTGTACCATATAGACTCATAACACTTCGATCAAAATCATTTCCGATATCACCTATAGTAAAAAGGCGAATTCCATCAGCATCATAGGCTTCATACGCTACCTGACCACCTGTATAGCCATAAGCTGAAACACCTGTTTCACCCACAACTGCTATACCACGCTTAACGAGAACAATAGATGCAGCATCTACAACATCAGTTGATTGCGGAATGCCTGTAAAACCTATGAGCATTGGCGTTTCACGTGAAACTGATCCAGGAAGTTTCCAGGTTCTACCGTACATATCCCGCTCTATATACGCGTCTTTACCTACCAATAGATGATCATTTACCTGAGCTGACCCATTAACTTCAAATGCAGTATTGATTCCTGTAGCACCTTGGAAACCATCATTGTATCGATCGGTATTCCAGATAGGATCGGGTGGTACCTGACCAGGAGTCAGTGTATTAACTCCTAACCTACCTCCATAATCTATTGCTACGTAGTTCTTTAGATCTCCATCTTGTATCGCTTTGGCAAGGAGAATTAGTGAACCTGTCTCCCCATCGAAATTAGTGATAGATACAAGATTTTTACCTGTTTCACCTCGGTGAATAATACTTAAGGTATCAGAATATTCCCTTATACCAGTGATACCAGTTTCCCCAAATCCGATCATAACCTGTCGAGCTGATATCTGTTTAGCTATGAGTTCCCCAGGGTTAAGAGCTTCAGGACCTGTTTCCAGTGTAACTAATCCAGTATCATGCCCTATCATTAACCCATTCACCAGGAATTTACCATCATTATCCAACACACGGGGAGTCACAGAATTACTATTAAAAGCTTCTGTATCAAGACCCTGATTCAGACCGGTAGCAAAGGCCCCTTCATCGATAATACCTTTGGCAAATTGTGGAGTAAACCCACTAAGTCCTTGATCTGATATATTATCTGTGCTGTATCCGCCGTGAGTGATTCGATAAGAAATCTCATCAAGTGAGCATACTCTTTTATTATACAGGCTAAGTATATCAACTATTTGGCTATCTATTATTGTATCTGAATAAGCGGTGCGGTAGATGGCTGCGATTGGAATATTATAGACATTGTCAGTGGGTTGTCCATCAGAACTTACAGCACCAATAAAGTCTACACCTCCCTGAGATTCATTAAATATATCACTACTAATAGAACCAGACCAACCTTCAAGAACTCTGATATCTATGACAGCTCTTAGCCGGTTAGCAGTTTCTGTACCTACGATTGGATTTTTAAGATTACTGTCTCGGTAAACGTCCTGGTCGGTACCTGTAACTGCAGTAACTTCTGCGAAATGAAGACTCACATAAACGATATCTATCCTATCTGTATCAGGCTGGCTGATCATTGGGATAGGTGTAAGTGTTCTTGATTTGTCTGCTTCAGTATTCAAATCGATATTGTCTGAAGGGTATGTCTGATCTCTATACTCTATATCACCAGTAAGGAATATATAAAATCCTTTTGCATAAAGTACTGCAGGTCGATCAAGACTAACCCCCCCAGTCACCGTGAAATTTTCCTGGGTACCAAAAATCGAACCACCTTCTTTTACCTTGAAAGCTTCCGCAGTACTAAAATATCCTGAAAATTTATTATTAGGAGAAGCTACCTCACCGTAGACATTCTGGATACCCCGACGTACTTGGTCGAGCAAGCCGATACCCATATTACGTATTTCATCATCAAGAAGAGGCTTATTCTTCTGAGCCCACAAGTAATAATAACGGCTATGTTCATCATATACAATTACATCAGAGTAAAATCCACGTTTTCCTGACATTTTTTACATCCTATCTTTATATTTTCACATTATCTTGAAAATCTATTACCACTCATACCTGAAAATCTGGAGGAGGGCCTATTTAAGCTCAGTTTGCTCATCTCAGATTTTCTCAACATTCTAGCCATCCTCAAATGTCCGACTGCTGCTGAGCCCGCTATATTATGTGTAAATGATTTATTTCTATATTCATGAGCGATATATACCATACGAGCGAGACTATCACTTAAATCGTCATGCTCTCCTTCTCTTTCCGGAGCCGCAACCTGGATGATATATTTAGATTTCTGTTGAGCCTGCAAAGTCAGGAGCTCTGTAACGAGTATAGAATCTGTAGATCTGATTCCTTTTACGAATACTTCGTCTCCCTCCGGAATTCTTAGTAGTCTTGAAAGTAAACATGACAGAAGCATTTGATAAACTGAAGAGTTAAGACTATCATTAAAATGTTTCGCCTCAAATTGCTTAAGTCCTAATCGATGTAATTTAGGCTCCATTGTCATATCATAATATTGATCGAATAAGCCTTTTGCTATGTAAAATTTCTTAGTAAAGGATGCTATCCATTCTACCATCTCTTCAGGTTCGAAATAATCCTTACCCTCATCCTTGGCATATCTTATACCATAGTAGTCTATTTCAAGTTTGTCTACTTTTACCCCATCAACTATCTCCTGTATCCAATGCCCGATAGTTATAGCGGTACCATCCTTCTTAAGTCCTAAGTCAACTCCCATAAAATGAGGTACACGTTGCATACTCCGGTCTTTTAACTTAAGCCCTGGTATAACATTTCTTCTTACAATCTCAGGATCATCTATCCAGCCGAACATACGATCGCTGAATTGAGCCCCATACTCAGATTTAAAAGTTATAGGATTTGCACTATAACTGTTTTTAAGGAATTGGGTGGAAAGATTAGGATCGACTTCCCATGTTGGAGCCTGCATCATGAATAAATCTTCATTACCCTCTTCAAAGGAACGTTCAAATTCCTTAAAGAATTTTCCGGACATTGGTCCTGGAGAAGACAAACAAATAATTTTACCATCTGGGGTTCCATCAGGTTTCTTAAATTTAGCAACAGAAGGTGTAGCTGCTTTATATATGGCCCCATCATCCCGATCTTTATTACTTGTTACACCCCCACCCTTCTCATCTGCAAAAAAGAATGCCATCTCATCAAGAGCAACCACAATGTTACCAGGACCTCGAAGACCCTTTGCACTACAAGGTGCTACTCGGATATTTATAGATGCCAAACCCTTTGGACCATACTTATCAAGATCTCTCTGGGTGTGTAGGTAGACATATTGCTGTGTGGGTTTTCTTCTGTATTTACGAAAAAATTCAGATCGTTCTATATGACCCACTATTTTTGTAAAGAGCTCACTAGCAGTATCTTTACTGGTAGAGATGCACGTTACCTTGATAGTATCTTCCGGCATGATACCATAATATTCCTGAGGACAATACTTATTTAGCAATTTGTAAACTTCATAAGCTATAATACAAGACGTGATTGTCGATTTGCCACTCCTTCTGCCGCAAACTAAAACCATATTAGGGTACATTATACCAGGCTCATATAGCCTGTTGATTCTACCTTCGTTAAACAAAAACATCATATACTCATGCTCATTGAATCTGTAAAGCTCAGTTTCATTGAACTGATCATTTACAATGATATCCCTGTTTGATGAAGTGTCAAGTTCAAGACCATAATAGGATTTAATAGCAAATCTTTGAGCGGGGTATAGAGCCGGTACATCATTATTACAACCCATGGCAAGACCCCATGGTGCAGTGATAAAATCTATAACATTTTTATCAAGGTATTCATTGCTCTCACCTCTTGGAGAAATGAGATTAGAGCATAGTTCTGACAAACTCATATATTATTCCTTCCCATAATATATGCGTTCGGCGCTCTTTTCAAAGTTGTCAAATGAATGTGCTAACTCTGCAAAGAAAATATCCTCGAATTGCTCAGGAATGTGAACTTTACGAAAGGTCTTCTGGATAGTTTCAAGAAAGAATTTTAGGACTTTTTGGAAAGGTTCCCCATGAAAATCAACTTTTCCTGATACAGTATCCTTTTTTAATTTCTCCTGCTCTACAATAGTTTCGACGAGATGCTTAAGTATTTTAATTCTTTTGAATGTAGGTTCAGAAAGATCCTCGCCAGTACTCCAATTTTCATTTCTCCAAGCTTTTAAATATGCTGCTTCTTCAGCAATTTCTTCTATAATAGCCTTAAGAACTGTATTTATAGGTTTGTTGTCCCGAATTACTGCTACAAGATTATCATTTTCGGTAGGATTAGCTATAGCATGGCTTAAGGAGCTGCCGGGCTTGATATTAATATTCATGACACCATGGGCGCTATTCTTATGGACTTGTGAAGGAGTAATAGCGGGGATTAATACTTCTTTTTGTAATAATCTAGCTTCAGCTTCATTTGCCAGATCTACCATGAACTCACTCTTAACTTCTAGAATCTTCGAGGGTTCAGAGAAATTATCCTCCAATAGGCTATTCACTAATGCCAAATTTGGATCAGTACAAAAATCCCCTTCATACATATTAAGATCCGGTTTCTTTTTTGCCATACTAATTGCTCCATAAGATTTATATGTTATTTTATGTTTTTTACCTGACTCCATTAATTTAAATGGCTATCAATACCAATGTTATTAAGATCAATATCAGAATCTCCAGGAGATGCTTCACGCATATTATCCAGAGCTATATTCATCCCTGACCCAAACTCATCAGACATATCATATTTTTGATTAATGTCCTCACGCTCTACATCAGGATTCTCATTAAACTGTACCTTTACTGTAACCTCTTCTATATTAGGCTTATCATCAGTAGCTTCTTTTAAGTCAAAAAAGGCTTTATCAAGATCTATACACCCGGTAAAATCAGTTGACTGCTTAATACAACTTGAAGCACCTTTAAGTACACAACCCTTACATTTCTCAGTAGGCTTAATGGAAGCTGTTCTACTTAGATCATATCTCTCAGAGGTACATTTTGATAAGCAATCAGCACTAATTTCTGGAACACTAGCAAGAACCTTACGGATCATACCAACTGCTTCGGGGGTACCAATCATTGAAGCAACTTTATCTTCAATAAGATCAATAGCTACACCGGCTTCAATAGCCTTCACAACACTCTGTTTAAGCTCAGTACGATCAAGAGCCTGTCTGCACACTACTGGTGCAGCAATACCCTGTACACCACCCATACGAATTTCTTTCTTATGAAGCAGGGAGGCATCAAAAGCTTCTTTTATAACACTTAGGTTACACTCACCACTGACCACTTTATTCAAAAGTCCCTGTGATATATTTGAAGCGATACGATTGTTAGCCTGAAGATCTTTGATGTAACTGAAAGCAACTTTTTTATCTAGTTTACCATCTTTTGGAAGTTCTGAACAACCTGTAGCACTAGCTACTCTTGCGAGAGTAGTGTCATACCCATGCTGTTTATAAGACTGTACCAGATATATAGGATTAGTGCTGGCTGTCTTTATGGCATGAATAGCATCTTCAGCTGTCTTGTAATATGAAACATCTACATAGATATTTCCAAGGACACCCTGGAGAGATGCCACTTTAGCGATCTCAGCAGCATACTTAGTAATATCCGTCGAAGAATATTTCTGACGAATACTTTCTTTAAGAGATTCACCAGCTTTTCCCTTTAACAACTGATCCTGCATGTATGCAAGGATAGGACGGGCAGCAAAGAATCTTTGCTCCGAAGCCTGTTTTTGTTGAGATGTAGCATTTCTCTCAAGCTGATCAGAAAAGTCTTTCTGAACTTGTACCCTATCGATAGGGGCAGCTTCCTTTGTAATGACATCTTGTAGTCTTTCTGGCTGTCTTAAGAATGCTTCCCTAAGATTATCCTTGGAAGTAATAGTCTCTGAAGCACCTATCACACCAGCAATGCGGAGATGTGTGGTATATTCCTTAAGAATAGGATCAGAGTAATCCATAGCTTCTTTGACTCTCTTATTGAGCTCTTTGCAAAAGCCATCATGATGTGAGGAGCATACTCTTCGAGTAGGATTACCTACAACATAGCGAGCTGTACGGATACGGTTTTTACCCAAAACATTTGCAGCCTCATGACAGCTATCAAAAGGAGTAAGATCGATATAGACTTTTCCAAGAAGACCTTGTTCTGCAGCGAGCTTTATAAGTTCATCTTTTGCAGCATAGATCATATCTGGCATATATAAACTGGCGAGTCTTTCTGCAAGCTGTTTACCACTAAAACCCATCATCATTTCTTTTTTAGCCTGCTTGACCACACCTGAAATATCTTCCTGGGAAGCTTTCTTCATGCTCTCTCCGCCCTTAATAGTCGCGTTGGACACCAGACGAGTACTTGGCTCATTGGTGTGAGTCCAGGCTTCCTGGAGCTGTGGGATTGATTCTACCGGGAATTCTCCTGGGATATTTTCCCTTGAGAGTACCAACCAGTCAAGATCAGGAATCTGAATCAAACTTTTATCTTGCTCAATTGATTTTCCAAACGCGTCCATCTTATTTATCTCCTTTTGCTATATTTGCCATGATTCTCTTACTGAGGACAGATGCTACTTTATCTTTAACGTTACCATTAACAAGGTCACCATATCTTTTAAAAGCATCCACTTCAAATGAGTTTACAACATCCTCTGGGTTAATATCTTCAAGAGGCGGCTTACTAACATCCGGTGGAAGATCTTTATTTTCAGTATCAGTAGTTTCCGCACCGGGAACTACTTCTTCAACCTCTTGAACCTCTTCTTCAACAACTTCATTTTCCTGCTTTACTTTTTTCTTTTCAGAATCACTTAAGCCCCATTTAGGGTTTGTAAGTTCATCTGCAAGAGTATCAGTCACATCAGATAAGTCCGTAATAGCTGCGTTAATTTTTGCCTTTACATCTTTGAAAGGCATAATAAAACCTCGACCACCAAGCATACCATCCGGAGTAATATCAGAACCCCTAAGAATAGCTAAATCTTTCATGGCAGAGATCATTGTACCGAGAGAAACATTAATATTATGCAGTGCCTTTTTAAGTACGGTAGCCTTAGAGGAATCATAATTAAATCCTCCTATGTTTCTGCTCATTTCACCCTTTTTCTTCTCTGCAGCTTTTTCAGCAGCAGCTATTCGCATAGTTAAGCGATCTCTTTTCATATTATTTATCCTTTAATTGGGTCACCGGTATTATCGAAAAGTCTTTTGATCTGAACATTCCCATCTTTATCGGAATCAATTGACCACAAATCATGAGTGCATTTGTGTATAAGCTGGTTACTTCCTATTCGATCAAACGAGAAAAGATCATCAAGACTTGCTACTTTAATTCTACTCTCATCAAGAAAAGGATCAATTCCATTTTCGGAAGCCACTGAAACTATTGAAGCTGATTTTATTATCTGATGGAGATTTTTAAAAACTCCATCAATAACATTTCTGTCAAACTCACCACTACTTGACAATTTCTTACTTACAGCTTTTACAGCCATTTCGTATCTATCAGACATAGAAGCACTCCTGTTACCTATATGAAATCCTGGGCATCTTTTATCAAATTTCTTAGGAAAATCAGCACATTGTTCCGGTTTAACATCCCACACGCTGCATTTATTATCTTCAAGAAAAATACATGAGGAAGAATTGGGTTTATTTTTAAGTACCAGATCAGTCTTATACTTCTCGGTCTGTTCTTCTAAGAACTTTTCTTTATCAACAGACAAATAGTCAGCTATTCTTGTAATATCTTCAGGAGTAAGTAGAACTACCCCTTCCCACTTACAACAAGTTCCACATTTCTTGCACTCAAATTCTCTTCCATCAATTACTCTCATAATTAGCTACAAAAAGGATTAAAGTTAAGTTCATCTGGGTCAAATCCAATAGTATCTTTATTCTCATTAAGTCCATCGGGTGTGGTACTATCATTCACAGGCTCACCTTGTGCATTTTCAAAGTGTCCGCTAGGATTAGTATCAATCATTGGTCTGGAATTATAATCCATCCAATCAACTGGGGTAGGTCTTTCTCCCTGTCGACGAATATCCTCCTCATTTTTGATTTTATCCTCTTTATCTGTATCATTGTACATACTTGGAGGACCATCACCAATTTCTCTTGAATCTTCTTCAGGCTCTATTTGATTCTGATAAATCGGAATGTTCATATATGGAGAATCACCGGAATAATTGTCATCCACCATAAAGGCTAATTTTCTTATCCGGTCGGAGAGGCTTATAAGCATACGTACACCCACAAAAAGATAACATTACTGTAAAATGTATAACCTATGTGTGGGCGTAGTATTAAGAGATTATTACTTTAGCAGATTTTATGGAGTCGTACTCTATAACCTTTATCAAAATGAGGAAGAACAACTTCATGCATCATGTATAAATTATCTTGGATGTAAACTAATAACTTGAGGCATACTGCGAGGTCACTATTACTCTTTTTATTCTTTTTAAGACGTTCTATGAAACGTTCAAACTTATGTCTGATTTTTACTTGTGTCATCTTTCCATCACCATCTAATCGATGCTTAATATTAAGAAGCTCAGCAGTTTTGGACTGACAAGTAGTCTCTATCATAGTAGTGATCAAATCAATCTCAAAAGTATTAAAATGGGGCTTCAATATGATATCTATACCATCATTAAGCTTGGGCATATCCCTAAGGAAACGTAACCTTTTACCAGCACGGGAAAGCCGGTGAGAAATAGCTCCCTGTGTAACTGAGAATATCTCAGCTATCTCTTTTTGTTTTTTATCCATATAATAGTAGAGCTTTATAAGATCCCGCTCCTTACTAGGCAATCGGTCAAGAAACGGAACAAAGTCATCATAAGATAAACTATTCTCTTCCTGATCATAGAAAAAGTTTTTTTCATCAGAAAAACGATTTTCAATTTCCAACGGATCCATATTCTTATACATGATTCTACCCATTAGTATCACTCCATTTTTTAATCAAAAAGAGAAAAGGATTCTACTTTAACTACATCCCTCGGATCTGAATACTTTATATTTAAAGATGAGGAGAATATATCAATAATATTTTCTGGTTTTATAGAACGTATCTCATATTTAGCGAATTGCTCAATGAGTCCATCTTTATTAAATTTACCCTCATCACACACTATAGAGTTAAGTTGCCTATCAAGAGTAACCAATTTAAGATTTGTAGCTACCCTCTTCTTACCCTCTACCATAGAGCCTCTCTGAAATTCTGTAAGTTTCTCATTTGGTAAATTCTCATAAATTTTATCAATAGTCGTATACTCATTTACAAAATTAGCCAGTATCTTTCTTGGAACCCTATTTATACCCGTGATATTATCACTAGCATCACCATCAAAGCTCCTATAACAAGCCAACTTATCTGGAGCAACCCCAAACTGCCCCAGCACAGCTTCTTCATCATAGAACTTTTCAGGATTAACTCCAACTTTAGGTTTATAAACCACTATTTTCCCAGTCTTAACCAACTGCAATAAATCTTTATCGTTTGAGTATATAAGGACAGTACCTGGTTCCCGACTATATCTTTCAGCCAAAGTAGCTATAACATCATCAGCTTCTTGACCTTCCATATAAAACTGATCTACACCAGCATTAGTGAGGAACTCTTGGATATCAGGGATTTGACCGGTCACAGTACTTGAAAGGCTTGTTCTACCAGCTTTATAATCGGGTTGTAGAATTCTTTTATGCTCTGGATTTCTATCCCATACTACTTCAAACTTATATCCACGATATCTCTTTTTTAATGAGAATAACGTCCTTACAAAACCATAATACATTCCGGAAAAAATTCCGGATCCATTTTTAAGTTCGAAATTAGCATTATGAGCACGATATGCTAGGTTAAGGGCGTCTATAAGAAAGTAGTTCATATGCTATCCAAGTTTAAGATTTTATAGTAAGATTAATAAAACTTATAGGAGCTTCAACGATTCGAGTAGTATATTGAAATTTAACAATTGCTACCAAACTTCTCTTATCTACCGCTATCACTTCTCCCTCCAAATTACTAAATATCCCTATTTTTGGTATTACTATCTGTTTTAATTTAGGGACCCGTTCCTTAAGTTTAAGTTTAAGTTCATGTTTAAGCTCATTAATTTTCACACCAGGAATCTCAATGACTGCCCGGTTTTTCTTCATAGGACCCTTAATGTACTCATTATGAAATTTGTCTGGATAAGTTATAACAATAGGGATAGAACGAACAAAGAAATATCCCTCAAATAAAATAAGAGAGACCACTTTATCTTGGATCTTTTCCTTAAAAAAAGGAACGAAGTATTCAGTGTCTTTGAACATCACACTGATATGGTGTTCTATGACATCAGAATGCTCCTCAAAGGATATGTCCTCAGCGAGCTCAATAATAAGCCATTTGGACTTTGGGTCTACCTTTTTATTAGAGTACACCACCGAATTTTTAGGTATAACTAATTCGGGGACAGGTTTTATTTCTAAAACCTTTTTTTCTTTACGTACATTTTTTTGCTGCTTAAGACATTTTTTAGATTTCTTATCACTAAATCCTGTCAGACTCAATTATACCACCGATTATCTGAGTAAATTGCTCTTTTGAGATAGTACTCTTTTTAGGTTGTTCAGGCACTTTAGACTTCGTTTCCGGTCCCCAAACTTTGGAAACCGTCTCAGTCACTTGCTCATTTTTTTCAGTCAGGAGTTTTTTTGCTTTAAGACCACGTAACTTGTCATCTTTTTCCCAAGGTTCAAGAGTCTTATCTTCCAAGATCTCTCTCCCATCATCCTGAGTATCTGTTCTTTTTTTTGCCTGAACAACCTCTACCGGTGCATCAAAAGCCTTAAATTTTATACCCCCCTTTAAAAATTTATAGTGTAAAATTAGGATATCTGACTGAAATACAGTCACTTCATTAAGCCTGTTTTTATTTAGGACATAATCCAAAATTTCAAACAAGGTATTCCCAAAACTGTTACGTAACGAGCTGACTATATTATTGTAGTCAGCACTTTCAAACGTAACACCATTCATATTCTTAATTGAATCGTTTAACAACCTTAATATCGACTCATACATATGCCTTATATCCATGGAGGAAATAAGTTTCTCTGACATCCTAATAGCTGTACTTAACTCTGAAGGTAGAGCTAAGAGCATAGCAGCTACTTCATTATCATACAATGAAACTACCGATTTTACATTATCTTTGTTAATATCTCCAAGCATAGAAACCTGACGAAGTTTATTCTCGGCATCTCGATAATGTCGACCAACAGCCCGGAGTATTATATGAAGAGCATCAATCTCATATTTGAGACCTTTCAACTCACAGATTTTCTCTAACTTTTGGATTATATCTTTTTCGGTAGGTTCAGGCAATCTAAAATCACAGCATCTTGATCTGATGGTGCTTGGCATCTTATCCACTTCAGTTGTACAAAAGATAATAATAACGTTAGGATCACCACACTCAAGCTGTAGTAGAAGGGCATCCTTACCCTCCTTGGTAATATTTTGGGCTTCATCAAATAGAATAATTTTTTTACCGGTGATGCTCTCATACTTAAGGATCTCTTTAATTTCCTGTATCCGATCCTTAGTACCATTGTTAGCTGCGTCAATTTCAAGATATCCAGGATGTTTATTTGCAAGAAAATTAGTACAAGAGGGGCATTCATTACAGGGGGACATATCAGGTAGACGATTCTCGCATAATATGCTACGGGCGAATAATCTACTTAGGGTGGTCTTTCCTGAGGAGTAGGGTCCCACAAATAGATACCCGGGATCAAATGTATTTGTCTTAAGATATCCCTTGAGAATTCTTTTCGTGACAGGTAGACCATACACACTATCAAAAGTCAAAGGCCTGAACTCTATTCCAAACATGAAACTATCCTTGTAAATATTTCGGTATTTTTGATTTTATATAAATTTCAAATTTTTGTAAACCAAGCATTCTTAAATATGTATTAGAGTCATCAGTACCTATGAAGACCGTTTCAATATACTTCTCCCCATAATACTTTTTCATCTTATATTCACCGTTATGGCCAGCAAGATCATCATCATACACTAATACAATTTTATTACAAATCAATGTGAGAAATTCATACTGAGCTTCGTTAAGAAAAGATGTCAAGGATGATATAGAGTTTGGAAAAATTTTTGCAAATGATATGGAATTTATTGCCCCCTCATGCACAAAAACTTTTTTAGTCCTACTAATGTGAGGCAATGCCTCGTAGAGGCCAAAAAACGCCCCAATTTTCTTAGCCTCGGACAGAAAGAACTGATTATATCGTTTCTGTTCTATATCTCTTACACATAAGCCGTTTACTACTCCAAGTATATTACGCAGTGGGAATAACAATTTATTTTGAAATAATCTAAATTGATAAGTATCTTCTGATAATGTTCTGTATTCTTCAGAATCCTCTTTTTTAACAGTAGCGTGCTGCACATACCCCAAAGAATAAGTTCTGATATCAGTCTCTACAATACCTCTCCCATTTAAATACCGCAGAGGCTTATCATAATCAAATATTATTCTATTTGCTCTTCTTACAAACTCGTTTAGGAACATTTATTTTTGGTTCTGGTTTGAATTTATTATCTGTATCAGAATCTTTTCTTAAAAGCATAAAAACATCTTTTTCTTCCTTTTGCAGACTCTGTAACATCCATAAAGGGATAGGTTCAAACATAACAAGTTCTGTTCCAGGGTACTTAATAGGGAGAACTTCCTCAGTTGCAAAACCCTCTTTACCCTTTAATACTAACTCTGGGCAGTATATCTTAAGAACGTATTTGAAATCTTTAGGATTAAGTTTTCCCCATTTACCATTTTTCTCACGTTCCGATAGTAACAAAAGTCCTTCATCAGTTTCCCAATCAAAAATTTTTACTACCTTAGCTATTCTATTTGCCATTGGAATATTAAATTTGGGATTAATCTCACGAAACCACACATCAGAGTGGGAAGTTAAATAAACAAGTCTGCCTGATAAATCTTTTTCCATGTATATATTATACTACATGTTAGGGATAAATTAAAGTAATATAATAATAATCAATTAATTTTATTTATAAAATCCTGCACATCCAATTTTTGCTCCAATAAATTATGTAGCTCTGAAATCTTATCTTTGTTGATAAGTTGTTTTGCTACTTTACTTATTTGAGTACTTAGGACATTACCACAGAGTCTTACCCCATGCTTTTCTGTTAATTCCTTCACGAATTCAAAAGGAAGAGTAAACATGGACTCATTGGTCAAAACTAAAGTTCTATCACACCCATGGCAGTAAAACATGATGGGAGTGACCACCTCGGCTACCAATCTAACTTCAGTTGAACAATTTGGACATGTTACTATATATTCACCGATGACCATATGCCGCCTCTTTATTTAAGTTTACTATTCTACGTCGACTGACAACACATTACTTAATAAATTTATACCTGCTGCATGCATATAAGAATCTACGGAAGCAACAAGTGGCTCATAAACCGTTACCTCATAACCCCTATTCCTTAATTCCTCTGCGGTAAAAAGTATATTTGTATGTGTCTCTACCCCTACTATGTAGACTCTTTTTGCACCAGTCTTTTTTAATTCAGATTCCAGAGGAGTCATGAAAAAAGAATTATACCGGGAAGTGTTAAACATAAACTTTGGATATGGCTTAAGACTCTCCACAATTTCGATATCAGGAGATCCTACAATTGCATGACTTCTTGTACTTCGATAAAAAGAGTCACTTGTCTGATGAATCTCCCTAGTAAAAAATATTGTATGCTTGGTATCTACTAAACTGAAATAATCCTTCAACCGTACTTTAAGATTTTCAGCATTTTCACCTAAATACTGAGCACCATCTTTATTGAAATAAGACTTCTGGAGACTTAATCCTATGACCACATCCATATCATTTACCCACTGCTTTACAAGGTTCAGAACAGTACTTAGCATACTGACCTTTATGACTAAAAAACTTACTGCAGGTTGAGCATTGCTTAATATCCTTGAACCCATAAACTTTAATAAATATGCAAAGATTATAACATATCACTGCCTCAATCCAAGGAGCATCCTCAGACTTTATACTAACATACCTGGATTCATTTATTCGATTCCCCTGATTAGGTTCCACGAATTCCTCCAGAGAAGGTTTCATATAAGAATCTATATAATTGATTACACGCTGATTTATTCCACTATCCACGAGATCCAATACCACCCTACGAAAATCCTCTCGAAAGATAGAAATATCAACTTCTTCATCTTTTTTACTCGTAGCAATATCTTTTGATCGCTGATCCTTTGCAGTGTTGATAACAGAATCAATAATCTGAGAATGGTTTATCTGACTATTTAAAAATTTTATAAAAAGTGGCTCATCGCGCATAATATCAATCCTTTATACATAAAAGTTAGGCACAATCCTCACAAAGGACAGTACCACCCGGCATTGTACAAAGAACAATGGGATCTGATTCTCCGCAAATTCTACAAGATATCTTTTTACTCTCATTAGAAGATTTGGGATTATCATCCTGTGCCTCATCCTCTAATACCCATTTAAAGGCATCTCGACAAGTACAATCTAAACAGGTTAGGGATTCATCTTTTGGGTATATGGGACACAACTTAGGATCATCCGCCTTTTGAGCTTCCACACATTTTTCAAGTGCCTGTGTTATATCTTGACTATTCTTCATCTTTTAATTCACTTTCTTTATTATAGAAACCTACACAGCTACATATCTCTTCAGCAAAGTCTGTACATGCTAAATTTATATCATCCACCTGATATATAGCTTCAGGGCAGGATGGCTTATGATCATTAATAAATTTTCTACATAAATTCCAAAGATCTGCCAACTGCTTTATAGTAGGACCATCTACAGTCTCTTCGAGATGCTCGAAGTGTACACTCGAAGCAGAGAAGTCAAGTTGGTCTTGTATAAAAACATCACAGGCCTTTTTTCTATCTTCTTCGTTATCATACCCATCAAGTTCAAGATCTAATAAATAGATAGACATTATAATTTTCTTTTACACATTTTTTATCTGAAAATTAGAGATTAATATCTCAGGCCTAACGTCTTCATGTTTTCAAAGATAACCGGAAACATATCCTTCAAATGAATGCTACCCTCTTCAAAACAGAAAATTTCTGGACTACTAAAAGCTACCCAAGCACGTACACCCCACAAAGTTCCCATAAGACCAAGGCTAATCATTTTACCACTGGTGGTTCCCTCGAATGCCACCCCACCATATTTTCTTAGTTCTTCAAAGACACTTGACCCCATTACCACGTCAGAAACTTTTCCATTAGAAGATTCCATATCTGTGAAGCAGTCACTAAAAGATTTAAGAATCTTTTTTGCATAGATGCTATTCTTAGCAAGCTCTTCAAGAATTAATTTTGCTTCATATAGAAGTTCAGCTTGACTTACTTCTTCTTCCCTTAAAAAAGACCCCTTAGATACCCTCTCAGTTCTTTCATTACCCATACTTAAACCTAATTTTTTTAATTTTTTATAATGCTCTAATAAAGTTATTCAATTTAGCAACTTTTTTTCTAAACCCAGATTTACATAAGACTTCTTTTCTTACTGGATCTACTCTTAAAACTAAGTCAGGTATTTTTGTACTACCAATAGAAAGAAAAAACCAGGTGGACACTCTATTAGATCCAATAATTGCTTCAAGGTCTGCCATGACTTGATCATCAGTACGACCAAAATCTTCTTGAAGATATTCACGCATCATCCGCAAAGCTTCAGCTACTATATCCCGAATTCGGTCTTTATCAATATCTACTGAAATTTGAGGTAATTCATCTCGAATCACGTTCTCATAGCCTTTAGTAAATAGCTTTCAAAAATAAGTTCCTTAGGATATTTAGTAAATCGTAATTCTATGTCAAGAGCATTGAATTGATCGAGGAGCATAATAAGTTTTGTTTTATTATAGAAGGATAAATACGAAAAAAACTTTGTTGTGACAATAAATTTTGGGATAGAAAGCATACTTCCAATATCATCCGGGGACATTTTCTGCTCTCTGTATATTGCTACTTTATATAACTTTTCAGTCTGGCTAATCAAAATGTGAAGGAGTTTTACCAGGGAATATTCATCTACCTTTTTAATATCCTCAACTACTTCCTTTACTCGTTTCCTGAAAAAGTTTTCTACTATAATGAAAAACTGAGCCTCTACATCCTCTGAAAAAATATCAAGACAATTAAGCTGAGTTATAACTCGCTCTTTAGAACCCACGTAATATGCAGCAACTTTTTTAGTCTCATTATAAAGCCTGGAGATATCTGTACCTACCCTTGATACTATATATGAAGGTATTTCTTCAGGAAATATCAATTTGAGCTCTGTCAACCATTGCCTAACCCATACCGCACACTGGGATTCATTAAGGTCCTTAAGTTCTACTAACTGACAAGCTCCCTTTATATTCGTATAAGATTTAGTTCTGGATACTGTCTGTCTCTGAATAATAACCCAGAGATCATCTGTATCCATGTCAACTATCGCCCCAATAGCATCCAGGGAATCGGCATCCAAATCCTTAAGGACTATAATTTTCTTGTAGTCATTAAAGATACTCCCCGTGGTAGCATTATCAATAAAAATATCTGAGGCATCACAAAAAGTATAAGCATATTCTGGATGATCCCTCTTTAACTTTTCAATAAAATTATCTATGAGGAAAGTACAATCAGTTTTTATCAAAAATTTATTGTTAGTAATAGTCTTAGTCATTGCGCACTCTTACTTTTTCTTTTGGTGTAAAAAATAATATAGCCACAAGATACCAGGGAGTAACAGCTGACCTGGTTTAAGATTTATCCTTTTCTTTATATCTTCCCGAATTTTCTTGATCTTATCAATCATCAGGATGCATATCTCATCTTTCCAAACATCTGTAAGTTCTTCCAGATAATCTATCTTTCGAATACTGCAAACTACATCAGGACTATCATACCGAATCTTTAAAAGGTCATTAATAAAAATTAAGAATACATCAAGAAATATCTCAACATCTTCTTTAGTGTCAATATCCTTTATAGCAGCAATAACATCATCCTCACCCATTGTATTAACATCTTTTAAAAATCTTGGAACAAACTTTATATATTCTGAATATCTACTAAAATTTGCAAGCACACTTTCTGATAGATAGGGGATCATCCTATCGATATCCCCTATCTGAGCGGTATCATGACCAAGGCCTTTCAGAATATCTTTTATATTTTCCGGAGACAGGGGAGAAAAATCAACCTGATAACACCGGGATAATACTGGTGAGGGAATTCTGTCGGGTGAATCTGTTATTAAGATGATCGCGCAATTCTTCGGGATCTCTTCCATTATTTTTAGAAGTCTATTAGCTGAGATATTATTCATGTTATGGGCATTATCGATAATAACCACTCTTGATTTACCTCGATAAGCCATTAAAGTTAGGAAATCTCCTATAGGTTCTATATCCCCTACAGTGACCATACCTGTACCCTTATATATTTCCATGTAATCTGGGACGTTTGGGAAAAGACGGCAATTTTCACATCTGCATGTATCATCTCCCAGGCCAGGACAGGTAAGATATTTTCCGATCGCCTTAGCTATGGTGTACTTTCCAACGGCAGTAGGACCTTTAAATAAGAAAACGCCATTGAAACTCCTATTGAGTATTTCTTGAGATATTCTGGATAATACTTCTGTATGTCCTTTTATCTTATTAAAAATCATAATTAAGGAAATAGCCTTTTTAAAATATGTAATACATCTCCCCACGTATATGGAAGACATAGGCGATCGGAAAATATCTTACCTGTCCTGGTCGGATCATCCCCACGCATATGGAGAGCACTTCCAAGTTCTTTGGCAAGCCACAATCCAACACAGATCATCCCCACGCATATGGAGAACACTTTCATCTTAAACCTAATAAGGAGATCTCTCCTGGATCATCCTCACGCATATGGAGAACACTCTTCATTAAGAAGTTTCTTAAGCTCTTCTACCGGACCATCCCCACGCATATGGAGAACACTCCTAAGCCTAACATTAGAATACATAGAATTTTCGGATCATTCCCACGCATATGGAGAACACTCCAATGTTTGGTATAGTAAATAGCAGAAATGCACAATATAATGTGTATCTACTAAATACAAAAAGTTGGTACACTCCAGAATGTCAAAGAACGTGTCCTCTATATACGCGAGACATTTCCCACTTCACAGACTCGGTTATCCGACATCTCCATGGGCTCACCCCGGCGAACCTGCCGGTGCTTTTGCTTTTACTGCTTCTTCATTTCCATCTCTTGCTTCTACTACTTCTGCTGCTACTACTACTGTTTCATTTGATGTTATGTATATTTGTTCGATTACTACATTATGCCTATGATTTTAAAGTATTAACATCATAGGCATAATGTAGTAAAGGGCCTCAGTCTACCCTCCACGATTTTAGAGGTAGTAACCTATGGCGTATTCTACCTGGATAAACTCCAAGGACCCGTTCCTAAACGGCTCTAAATCGTTTTCTATCCGCTCGAATGGCACGGTAATCAAAATCACTCGGTTGGCTCTGCCCCTGGTTTATCCTGCGCCTGACTCCATCTAAAAATAGAAACGGTAATTTTCAAAGAACCTTCATAACCAATATACGTGAGTGTTTAGTTTTTTTAAAGTGGAAATAAAAATATTTTTAAAATTTCTGCTGATTAATTTGTTCTATGTTTTTTTTCCACCGATCTATAATAATAGAGGTATTTGAACCACAGCCCTTGATAATTTCAGGTTCTGTGGAGAAGATATCAAATTTAATCAGTAAGTCTGATTTTTCAATTAATATCGGAGATATTTCTTTGGTTTGTGTTTTCATTTTGTACCTGATAAAAATATCTCTTCCTTTTCTACCTATTTCAAGAATCTCTTTAATCTTTATTGCAAGAACATCTTCAGAGTATAAGCAGTTAAGATCTATCATCTTAATGTCTAATGAATATAGACTTTTATAAAAATCACCAAACATAGACAGAGTAAGTTTATCTGATGAAGCTATCGTAATTATCATATAGAATCTCCTTTTTATTATTTTAAAAATATATCGATTGAATAAAATATAGTTATATTTTATAGCATATCTTTTAAATACTGCTTCTTCATTTCCATCTCTTGCTTCTACTACTTCTGCTGCTACTACTACTGTTTCATTTATACTAAATAAAACAGTAGAATAGAATATATATATATAATAATTATTATAAATATCTTAATATAAGAAAATCAGTAATTAATCATTACAATGCATGTCTTATTATATAAAAGTATATTATGTAAATATTTTTTATTTATCTACTTTAAAAAATCAAAAACGAGAAGTATGTTATTGTAGATAAATAAAATCATGCAAGTTATACAGGAGCATTCATGAATGATCTAAATAAAGAAATTGACCCATCTGCTGAAGAGCACAATAAACAATTATTAAAACAAACTGCTTTTACTTTCTCGAGAGAAGGTATCTCAAGTGATCTTAAATATTTTATACAGAAAAAAATAACTCATAATAAGACAAATCTATGTTATGTTACACAACTTATGGATTTGGCTATTAATAGTGAATCGGAGGAAATCGTTGAATTAGCTTTCACAAAAAATAGCCCTTTAAAAAAACTATTAGATCATGTTACTGCGGAGATCATAAAAACGGATATTCTTTTGAATAAATCGATAGATTTCGTTATTAGCAAAGATCCATCTATCAGAGATATTAAAAATGTCTCATAATTTTAATCTCCCCCCTCACCATAGGTTACCTACTCTCTTTCCTTCTCAAAAAGAAGCTTATAGAGCACTTAGCATATGTACGGACATTCTTCAAGGAGATGAACTCGACAAGGATTCTCAAGGATTCAGTTTAATAACTGATCTCTGTGGAAAAATAAGAGAAAAGGATAATAGGTTTGGTTATTTAAATCGAAATCATATTATTGAATTTTTCTTCAAAGATAATGACCGTAAAATTCTTATCTCTGGAGTCGATCGTATAAAATATAAGGATATTAAATTTGTTAAACCACCCGAATATTTATATTTTGGTACCGTTGAAAATCTTTTACAGCGAATGAAAGTTCAAGGTATCCGGAGTATTACTAAGGGTTATATAAAACTTTTTGAAACTCCAGAAAATGCCTGTGAGTTTTCTAAAAAATTTGCCAGGGTTGGGGAACAAACAGCAGCTCTTAAAATTAACGCTTTGGAAGCTTTTTCTGGAGGTTTGAAATTTTCTACATTCAATGAGGGAGAATATATTGTTGCTCAGATTAATAGTAGGTACATCATATGAATCTTAAGAATTTTAGTACAGTATGTGTGAATCCATTTATTTGTGCGGGATTTATCTTTTGGTATGCATTTGGTATCCTTTCGGGGTATGCTATATTCAGATATTCTGAAAGGATACCAAATGCAGAAAAATTAAAGGCTGCACAAGTTGAAATTGTAAAAAATCCTGATTGGAGTTCCATAGAAAATCTCAATTTTGATCTCGACATGGAAAAAATAGGAGTTACCTTGATCAAGAGAACTTTTGATGATCAGGGTGAAGAAGCTACTCTTCTCGAATATGGTGATAAACAAAGACGATATTTGATGTGCTCTCGAGATATGCATGATAAGTTAGTTATAGAATTTCAAGAAATGATTAAGGCGAGAAAAGCAGAGGGTAATTGAAAGCATCTATAATTATTATTGCGCTATTCGTAGTAATATTCCTCTCAGGATACGTAATAACATTAATCACAGATATTCTTAAATATTATTAATTTATTGGAAAAACATCTAAATGGAAACAATAGTGGGGACTGTAAAAAATATCAGTTATGAATCTCAGGAAAATGATTTTAAAGTTTTTACAATAACAAAAAAAGATCGTAGCATTATCCGGGTAACTGGTGAATTTTCTCAGATCATGTATGGGGCAAAAATAGAAGTCCATGGGGAATATAAAAGTCATCCTAAATATGGGATGGCTTTTAAAGCAGATGCTTATACATTTGCTTATGACAAAACTGCTGAGAGTATCTGCCTTTATATTCAATCGATAGCAAAATGGGTAGGACCACAGCGAAGCTATGCTATAGCTGAAAAATTTGGTGATGAGCTTCAGAATATTATAGAAAATAATCCAGAACGACTTACTGAGATAGAGGGCATAGGTGAAAAGGTTGCGTTAAGCATAGCAGATGCCTGGAAGCTTAATCAAAACATGAAAGATATTCAAATATTCTTACATGGCTTAGGTTTAGGTGTATCAAAAATAAAACGAATTATTACTATGTTTGGTCCGGAAACTGAGAATATCTTAACCGAGAATCCTTGGATATTATGCAGTCATGGATTTGGATTCACTACTTGTGATCATATCGCCAATAAACTCGGCAGGGATATGAAAGATCCTTTCAGATTTAGGCAGTATATCATATTTGCTCTGGATCAGGTCTCCAGCTCTGGGCATCTTTTTCTTTATCCTACTCAATTAGTAGACATTTTTAATAAATATAATTCTAAATCTGATTATCCTTTTAAAGGTGGGGATATAATTTTGGAAGATATTGCTCCCTATGTCCGGGATCTGGTGAAAGAGGCTGAAATAATTAATGATCAGAATAGAATTTATGAGTTATCAAGTTTTTATTTCGAAAATGAGAGCGCTAAGTTAATTACAAAGATGCTTACTACTAAAAGCTCCAGTAGATTAGATCCCTCTGAAGCTGATGCATTTATTGAAAGATATGAAGCTCAAAATAGCATTGGATTACAGGAGCCTTTTAAACTATCAAGCGCTCAGGCAGATGCCCTTAGATCATTTTTCAAAGAAAAAGTAATGGTTGTTACTGGTCCACCAGGGGCGGGTAAGACTACCGTATTAAAGGGTTTTGTACAGTTACTCAAGGAAAAGGGTATAAGCTTTGAACTGCTGACTCCTACAGGCATAGCTGCCAAAAAATTAGGTAATACAGCAGGCAGTGAGGCGTTCACAATCCACCGGAGACTCGGATATAAGGGAAGCACATGGGACTTCAATACCTCAAACAAGTATTCTACAGATGTAATTATTGTTGATGAAATGAGTATGGTCGACCAGGAAGTTTTTTATAGACTTATCTCTGCGTTAAGAGCCAGTACTAAGATTGTCTTTGTTGGGGACAACGACCAGCTTCCTTCCGTGGGTCCCGGGTGTGTTCTAAAGGAACTCATTGAATCAAAGATTTTTAAGACAATTTTCCTTGATAAAATTTTTAGGCAGGATAAATGTTCTGAAATTATCTTAGAAGCCAAAAAAATACGAGATGGAGATACTGACCTAACTTACTTCAGATCAGAGAAAGAAGCTGATATTTGGCACATAGCAGATAAAGATGAGAGTAGAATCGAAAATCTTATTATAAGATTTGCTTTGCAACTTAAGGCTAAAGCTAGGGAGCAGGGTAAGAATAAGATAACATTTCAGATTATAACACCTAGAAATGATGGACCCTTAAGTGTCTACTCTTTAAACACAGCGCTACAGCAAGCTCTAAACCCGCATAATCCCGAGGAAAAAGAATTAAAACTTGATAGTTCTGTCGTTCGAAAAGGGGATCGAATTATCATTCGAAAAAATAACTATGAGTATGGGGTATTTAATGGAGATGTAGGAAAAGTTGTGGTGATCTCCCCCTCCTCAGTTATTATCGACATCGAAGACTTTTTTGGGGCAAGCAAGCGTATCGATCTCCCTATAAAAATTGCAGAAGAAATGCTGAAACTTGCATACTGTTTGACAGTCCATAAAGTTCAGGGAAGTGAGTATTCAATAGTTATTATGCCTCTTATAAAGGCCCACGGTAAAATGCTACTGCAGCGTAATTTACTCTATACAGCAATTACACGGGCAAAGAAAAAAGTGGTACTTATTGGTCAAACTTCAGCTATAGAGCAGGCTATTAGTAATGACAAGATTCAAAAAAGAAATACACTATTGGCTGAAAGGATCAATCAATGGACTACAGGTACAGGGATCTCTTTGCAAGACATGTTCTCTCAATCACCAGTTTATCAAAACAACAAAATCCTAAAGCGGCTCTTATCATTAGAGGGGGGGTCCTGTTAGGTCATGGATTTTCTAAAAGTACTGGTACGGAGAGTGATACATCACCAGTATTTGAGTCTATTCAAGAGTATTATACCAAAAAGAGTATCTGGGACCCATTGGAAGAATCAGCCTTATTTTGTACATATTTTCCAAGTCTTGAGGAATTTATAGCGTTATTTTCAACAGATATTCGAACAGTTCGTTACATGGGAAATATTATAGATGAACGTACAGTACGTTTTTTAAATAGTTGCTCAGGTGAGTCTTTTGAAATAATAAAACTGGAGATTAATTGACATGCTAAGAAAATATCTTATTAAGATATTAAAAAAACTGGAAAAGTCTAAGAATAAATTAGTCATACAAAGTAATAACTTAGTTTTTTTAGGATGTCCTTGCTCCACTCGGGCTGATGGGTCGTGTATAAATTATTGTCATAAGCTTCATATAGAATACCACCCTTGCATCGACTGCCCTATATCTTCTATAGTGTATATTGCTATAGCTATTAGAGAAGAAATCGGACGTAGTAACTTAATTGGCCTAAATATTCATAAACCTATAGTTTTTTCCATAGATATGTTCCCAGGCAAGGAAGTTTAAATATGAGTCTATTTATAACATTTGAAGGCATTGATGGTTGTGGGAAAAGTACACAAATTAAACTCCTACATAAAAATCTTATGAATGCTGGATATCTTACTGAACTGACTAGAGAACCGGGTGGTACTCCTATATCTGAAAAGATACGAAGTATCATATTGGGGGTTGAGAATGCAGAGATGTCATCAAGATGTGAATTACTTTTATACCTTGCAGCAAGAGCTCAGCATGTAGAAGAAAAGATAATACCTGCAATATATCAAGGTAAAATAGTTTTATCGGATAGATTTGAAGAAGCAACTTTTGCTTATCAGGGATGTGGGAGAGATATAGGCGTACAGACTATAGCGCCTCTCAATGCTTTTGCTACTCGAGATCTTATACCAGACTTAACTTTTGTTCTTGATATCTCTGTGGAAGAGTCTGAAAAAAGATTTATAGCGTCAGGGAAAATATTAGATCGATTGGAGTTGAATAGTAAAGAATTCTTTACTAAGATCCGAAAGGGTTATATGGAAAGAGTTCTTTTAAATCAGGCTCATATGATGAGCATAAACGGGGAATTATCCGTTAGTGAGATTGAAACAATGATCTTTTCACAAGTCTTAAGTCTTATACATGCTAAAAGATTGAATTAAATAATTTTTCTATATAATAAGATACCCGCATAGCATATTTTTATTTAAAAATTAAGAATAAATTTAGTTTAAAAAAATTTAGCAGATTATTATATTGATACTAAGGCACTACCGTAGAAGCTTTTCTTGTTTCAGGAAAAAAGTATGAAGATGTTTATTTTTAAAAGGAATTACTTTAACTTTAATAATTGTATGGTCAGAAGTATATTCCACAATGTGATGTCTTATATCACTTGAAAAATTTTAAGAAAAGAGCACCGGCAGATTCGCCGGGGTGAGCCCATGGAGATGTCGGATAACCGAATCTGTGAAGTGGGAAATGTCTCGTGTATGTAGGGATCACTTTTTTTGGTGAATAAATGTGCAACACTTATTTGGGGTGAAATACACATGCGGGGATGTACCGGTCATTGACATCATTTTCGAGTTTTAGAAGCTGTGATTCCCACGCACACGAGGATGTACCAAATCAGTGGAATTTGATGTACCCGACACCCTCGGTGGTTCCCACACACGCGGAATGGGGTAGACCGAGACCAGGCACAAACTAATTTTTTTTTGTTTAAAGATATATACGGAAAAAATAATCCGTAATAAATGTTTTTGGTTATAAATAATTAATACGTTTTTGGAAAAGGACTGATGTTTATGGACGTTAAAAGGCATTCTCATATCTATGATGATCTTCTGAAATTAAATATAGAGCTTAACTTTCAAGATATACCCACCCCTTTTTATATTCAGGAATTGATCATAAAAGGTAACTCATATCAACTAAAGGTAGAACGTTTCTTTATTGAGGTTACCCGAGATTTATCTATTGCTGAACGTATGTCTTCTACTGAGAAGCTAAATCTCGATATGCTTACCAAAAACACATTAACGAATAATGAGAAAATTAAAAAGATTCCTACAGGTAAAGAACGAGAAGCAGCTGTAGCTGAACTTCTTGAAGATAACCACAGGGAGCTCTTGAAACTTGAAAATGACGTAAATGATCTTAAAAGTATCCTTTCTGCGATACGACAGAAACAGAGTACTTTAAAGAGTACGAACGCTGATGTGAAGTCCCTCCAGAAACTTATGGAGCAACAGGTCAATAGATTGAATATTGGTCACCCGGACGATCCAGATGTAAAAGAGCTTTCTAATACTTTTTCTGAAATAGATAAACTTGAAGAAGAATTTGAAATTGATGAAATAGAATCATCTGTTGAGATATCCCAATCTGAAGATTCCAAAGAAGTAACTGAGGAAAAATCAGTGGAATTTGATGTGTCTGACACCCTCGTGGAATCGGTTGCCCCGCAGGAGTCGGATACATTAGATGAGTTGCTAGTATTTGGTGATGATCTGAAACCTGAATCCATACCCACGGGCACTCAGGAAAATGATAGTCAGAGTACAGAAGATATTGGAGAAATCATAACAGTGTCAAATGTTCAAAAGGAGGATAAATCCTTGAAACCCGAATTAAAAGGATCTTCAAGTGATATTACTCAGGATACAAATGATATTGAAGATGAACTGGCATCACTCCTGACTGAGGATGAATCCGACGCAAAACAACCCGAGGATGAAGATAGGGACGGAGAAGAGCAAATTTCTACAAATGATACAGAAGTTGAGAATGACACTGTCGCCAGCACTGTTGAATCTGTAGAAATGCCAGATATTGGAACAGATGATGACATGGACTTAGATATTGAAAGTAAAGTATCTGAACCATCTAAAGTTGAAGTAGACCTAAGTGAAATCGGATTTGATTTGGATTTTGGGGAAGAGATTATTCCAGAAGATAAAAAAGTCAGCCCCCGTACAAATAATAAGAAGCCTACTAATGAAACTGGCTCAGTAAAAACTGATGTGAAAAAGAGTACTGATACTCTCGTAAAAAAACCATCAGTAGAAGATAAGAAACCTGAGGTTAAGAAACCTGAGGTTAAGAAACCTGAGATTAAGAAATTAGATACATTGGATATTGATCTAAACGACATATTAAATGGTATCTAAAGTAGTCCCCTCCATATGTAAAGTATTTGGGAGTGATTGTCCGGACAATAGACTCAAAATTACTGTACTTGTTGAGAATAAGATAATATTGCAATATAAGATCATATGAAAATTAAAGTTTGTGGTAATCCATACCATTAATGGTCTATCTTAAAAGGAGAAATTTCAATGACTGTCGAATCATTCGGAACCGAACGAGAAGATATACAGGGTAATAAGTTTAATAAACTCAAAATGAAAACAGATGATGAAATCCGTTGTGGCGTTATTTTCTTTGATGAAGAAGGGAAGAAAATATTTCTTGGTGCAAAAGTTCATACCCAGAAAGATATGAAGACATTTCTTTGTAAGTCAATAAAAGAAAAAAAAGAAATTTGTTGCACACATGTATATGGGGCAAATATACCGAAATATCATATCGGATGCATTATTATCAGTTACATTCTGGGTAAAGATGATTCTGGTAAAACAAAACTTAAGGATTATGATCTTACTCCGTGGCTCTTCTGGGAAAAAACATATCAAAAGCTCGTATCAGCAGATAAAGAGTTTCCTCTTGTCTCTCATGATCTAAAACTTAAATGTACAAATGGTGAATATCAGACTATTGACATTCAGAGCTGCAAGGAATCCATTTGGGCAAGTTCACCAAGTCTCAAGAAAAAGATTCTTGAAGAAGCTAAGCCTTTATATGAATCACTCAGTCGGAACCTTGGTGCCGAAGTCAGTGTATCAGAAATTAAAGAAATCCTGAGTATCGATGTCACAGGTTCAGATGATGCGGCAACTGACGTTGATCTTGGGTCAGTTGTGGATTCATTAGCTTAATATTTTTCTATTAACAATATGAGGTAGATAGTGCCATGTATTCTTGGTCTCGATCCTTCATTGAAAAAAGCTGGGTATGTTGTACTTGATATAGATAAACCGGATACAACTGTAGAAGAAAAGGGCCTTCTTAAAACTTCTACAGAAGATGGGATACTTGTGCAGCGATTGGTAAAGCAAGCATCTCAAATAGAAAGTTTATTGATAAAGTATAACATATCCTTTGTAGGAATGGAAGCACCATATTTTGGAGGTGGTAGTGCTGAAATTTTATATGCTCTGAATCAATTTATTCACAAGATGTACTTTGATTTGGGGACATATGTAATATGCTTTCCTCCTCAAATGCTTAAAAAGTTAGTTTTCCCGGATGTGAAAGTGTCCGAGATACATAAGCCACACATGATCGATCGAGCTAAGACTATGTTAGGTCTACAAGGGAGAATATTAGCTGAGGATGTCGCTGATGCTTATTGGGCGGGTATTTTTGGAAAACGTTTTTATAACTGGCATATAAGAAAAATCTTGTCTGACCAGGACTTGGGGAAGTATGAATTTGATACCTTTAAAGGTACACATACTTTTGTCAAAGGATCCCAAAAGGGTATTACTGAATATAGTGGTATTATCTATAGGGAAAATGAATTGTTTTTTGATTTTAAAGAAATTAAAAGGAGAACTAACAATGCCACGCAAAGTGCAAAAAAAATCAGGAGTCTCAAAAGAGACCCCAGTCTCCAAAAATGAAGCTTCTAAACAACCTGGTCAAAAAGAACGAGATACTTTTATAGCGTCTCTCAAGAAACAGGGTATGCTTGGGGATATGCATAAAAAGATAGATTTTATCTCCACTGGGTCTTGGGTAATAAATAGGCTAATTGGTGACGGAAGTCACAATAATTCTCCAGGAGGTATCCCAAGAGGCTATTTTACTGAAATTTGTGGGGATGAGTCAACAGGTAAAACCACTCTTGCTTTGAATATTGCAAAGCAAGCATTAATAGCGGGTGAAACTGTTGTTTATGCCGACTTTGAGCAATCCCTTCGACTTCAGATGAGTTATGTAAAAAATATTGGTCTCGATACCAACTCACCCAACTTTATCCATATAGTCCCTGAGAGTCTTCAGGATGGTGTACAAGCTATTGGTAAGTCATTAGTGATGGTTAGACCCTCCGTAGTCATCATTGACTCTGTAGCAGCTATGTTACCAAGAGAAACTCTGGATGGCGATGCAGATGAGGTTAATGCTATTGGTAAGCATGCAAGATTGGTTGGTAGCTTTATAAATTGGATCAGCAAAAAGTTGCAGAAGTATAATTGTGCAGTTATACTAATTAACCAGTTTCGTGCAAATATTAAAGCCAGTAAATATGATCAAGGTCCAACACAGATTACTACTGGGGGAAAGGCCCTTCAATATTTTATTGCTCTTCGTATCCGTCTGAAAAAGACTACCAATAACGAAGAAATAACCGAAAAAAGTGCTATAACTGGTGTGGCTGAAAAGAAAAGAATTAGTCAGGAAGTCAAAGTAGTTATTGAAAAAAATAAAGTAGACATGCCCTGGAAATCAGGACCAATCTATCTTGTGTTTGGTTATGGTATCGACAATATCATGTCACTTATTACTCTTGGTTCTAATATGGGAGTTATAAAGAAAACAGGGGCATATCTCTCATGGAAAGATCCTAATGAGACCTATAGCTTCAATACTTCAGGAAAACAGGCCCTTAAGAAGTTCTTTATTGAAAACCCAAAAGCATTGGAAGCGATTCAGCCATTCCTAATGCCCTCTCGTGATGATAGTGAGATGGATAATACTATGGCAGATCTTGAGGCTCTGGGTATTGACAATCTTACGGATGACCAGAAAGAGCAGCTTAAAGTTATTCGTAAAATCAAAGGTTTGCCTACGGATGATTTGGATTTATCAGATGAAGAAAAAGATGATTTAGCAGAACTTAGTGGATTTGGTGAAGATGAAGTCTCAGGAGGAGCAGAGGAATGATCCAAGTTGAGATCACCAACTATGAGTCACTAACTCATACAAAGCTGCAGATCGAAGGATTTACTACACTTATTGGGAGAAATTACCTTGGTAAGAGTAGTGTTCTTCGGGCTATCAATGCTGCCTTGACAAATAAGGAAGGTACTGAATTTATCAGTTGGGGAGCAACTTTTTGTGAAGTTCATCTAATATTCCCCGATCTTGATATACTATGGCATAAGGAAGAAGGGAATAACTTCTATAAAATAAATGGTAAAGAATATACCAAGATTGGTAGAGGTGACCCACCACAGGAGATACTCGATGCGGGTTTCAAACCTATATTGGTTGGTGACCAAAAACTTTATCTTAATTATGCTGTACAGTTCTTCCCTTTATTCCTTGTAAATAAAAAAGATTCAAAGAGTGCTGATGTTCTCACTTCGGTTTATGGTCTGGATAGGATATATAAAGCTATAGACCTTTGTAATAAGGAACAAAGAGCTAATTCTGATATGCTTAGGCTTAGAGAAAAGGATCTTGTACTGGTAGGTAAGGGTCTGGAAAAATTCAAGCAGTTCCCAAATATAGCTATAATATTACCAAATCTCAAGAATAAAAAGAAAGAGCTCCAAGAAAAAGAATTTGAGATATTAAAGATTAACCGATGGGGATCTTTATTAAAAGATTTAAACCAGCACACAAAAAGATTAAAGCCAATATCTGGTATATCTCTTCCAGAATCTATTAAAGTTACAGAAGATATTAAGAAATTTCAGATATTAGTTCAGTATAATTTAGATATGACAAGGTTACTGAACTTTCTCAGAAAAATAAAACCGGTACATGCTATATCCCTCCCTGAAAATAATGTCTCAGGTATAAAAATTATTTTTTCGGAATATCAAAAACTTATTATTTGGGGTAATAGCTATAGCAAATTATTGAGAGAAACAACACGACTTGATAATGTTCAGAAAATAAAATTACCCGTAATTAATATAGATATTGAGGGTATCCCTAAAATTAAACAGATGTATGAACAAGCTAAGCAGCTTAGCTCTGAATTAAAAAGCATTAAGATATCAATTGAGTCTTTAACATCTGAAATTGAAAAAGTGGGGGTAGAGTTAGATTCTTTTGACTTATGCCCATTATGTGGGGCTAAACGTGGGTAATTTAAAATTTATAACTTTTACAGATGTTCACATCTCTTCCGTTAATCCCTCTTCAAGAAAAGGGGACTACGAACGAGATATACTTGATAAATTGGAACAGATAAAAGCTATAGGGGTAAAAGTAGGTGCTGATTTTTTTATATGCGCAGGGGATTTATTCAATCTTAAAGCGCCTATGAGAAATCCTCATGCTTTAAATGCCCGACTTATTAACTTATTCAAATCTTTTCCTGCGCCTATATATACTACAGAAGGGAATCATGATCTACGACAGGATAGTTATGAGACATTTGATGAGCAACCCCTGAACGTTATCTATTCCAGTGATGCACTCATCCAGGCTAGGGATATTCGAAGAACCATAAATGATATCACTTTTCGAGTAAGAAGTATTCCATTCCAGGAAGAACCTGATCTATCTCTCATAGAGCATGCCGGTGACGATGTCGACTTAAGTATCTTTATTCTTCATCTATATGCATCACTTGAAGGTGGGATGTTGTTTAAGACAAAACTCTTTTCTTATTACGACATCTCTAAACTCATGGATGACATCTTTGTACTTGGTCATTATCATGCTGACCAGGGTATCGAGACTATCAATGATAATGGTAAACCTCAACATTTTGTTAATGTAGGTTCTATCAGTCGTGGAGCTCTTAGTGAAGAAGATGTCAAGAGACAACCTAAAGTAGCTATTGTCACAGTATCTAAAGAAGAGGGTAAGATATCTGTAGAGAGCATGGTGGTAAGGTTAAAAGTTAAAGCTCCTGATGAAGCGTTTGATCTTGTGGTACATGAGCGTGAAAAAAATGAGCAGAAAGAAGCTCAGGAATTTGTGTCTAAGCTCCAGACAGATATGATTGACGTCCCAAGGGAAGATCGTATAGCAGAGGAAGTTAACATGCTTAATCTTGATAAAAAAGTTTTAGACAAAGTTAACTACTTTCTTAACGAAGCTTACCTGCAGAGAAAGTCAGTAGAATAATGAAATTGTCTTATTCTGAATATAAAAACTATATCCAATGCCCTATGAAGTATTACAAGGAAGCTAATAATATAGAGCCACCTGAAAAACCAAGTAGATATTTTATGGTGTACGGTCTATTAGTTGAATATTTTTTTAAAATATACACCAATGGATACTCAAAAAAAGGTATCGATCTAACAGATGAACAGGTGTATGCTATTCTAAGGAAAATATGGACTAAAGTACTTGATGAGAATTTTGTGGTTTGGACAGATCCATGGTGCCGGGAATCCTCTGAACATATTTTTATGTCAGCTTATGAAGATGTCTTAAAAAATCTTAATAATTTTGATTTCTGGAAGAATGCTCAAGCTGATATGACATTTGAAATATTTCTTAAAAAATCAAAAGATATTTTATCTTGTCGCCTTGATTTTATAGTAACCAACCTTGACGGCACTATAGAACTATTAGACGGTAAGGGTACATATAGTATGGATAAAGCGATGGATATGGAACAGATTTATTTCTATATACTACTCTATTATCTACACTATAAGAAACTCCCAGATAAAGCAGGTTACCTCTATTATAAATTTCAGACTATCCGATATATTGATTTTGACATGGGTATTATAATGGATTTTAAGAACAAGTTAGCTCTTGTAAAAAATGCTATAAAAAAAGATAAGATATTCGAAGCTAAGGTTGGTATATCAAAACAATGTAAATGGTGCGATTACAGGATGACTTGTGAGGCACTTATACAAAAAAGACAAGAACGTGCAGAAAAAAAGAAGCCCACGATCACTTTTGATTTTGAAGGTAGCGTCCTGAGCTTTTCCCCGAAAGGAATTTATAATGAAGGATCAGATTGAGCTCTTTAAAGAACTAAATGTAAAATTAAAAACCATGTCTGAGAAGAAGATACGGTTAGAGGAAAATTTTAAGACAAAAAAGCAAGCTCTCACTGATCTTGTCAAAGAGATCAAAGATGCCGGGTATGACCCAAGAAATCTTGGGGAAGTTATTCAGGAAAAGGAAAATTCTTTAAAGACAGCTATTAATACATTTGAGCAGGAACTTCAAGCTGTTTCCACACAGCTGGCTGAAATTGAAGGAGCATAGTTGATGGATATCATAGTACCTAAAGATGAATTTAAGAATGCTATATCATTAGCCAGAAGAGCACTATCTGCGGTAGTTATCCAGGAGGAACGTGGTCATCTATTGTTCATTGTACGTGGTCCTAAGATGATCATACAAGGTACAAATAATGACCTTAAAGCTCGGTGTACTATCGGTATAACTAATAGTAGTGGAGAAGATTTTTCTTTTACTGCTGATCCTAAAATATTGGAGAGATTGGTTAGTAAAGTTGAAGTTAATGAAATCCATGTTAATTTTGATAAGAGCACGCTTGTTGTTAAAGTATATACTACTGATACAAATAAATCTTTTGGTACTCTTCAATCTTTTCCTCCGGAAAAAATGCTTACATTTGAAGAGCATCTCAAGACAGAACGTGCTGAGTATCCCGTAAAGAAAGAAGCTCTACTATTCGCCTTGAAATATGCCATGAATTTTCTGGCGGATAAAAAAGAAGATCAGAAGCAATTCGACTTTGTTGTTATACATAGTGGTATCGTTTATGCTGCCAATGGAAACAACAAACTTGGTCTCATAGTCTTTAAAACTTTCGCGAATATTCCCGGGATGAAGATCAGAAAACTTGTTCTACCTTTATATATGGCATTTGCAAAAGGTCTCGATGGTGCTGAAATAAGACTTATTGAGACTGATAAGGATGTGGGTTTAGAATCTATTGATGGTAGACATTACTTCAGTTTTCTTAAATCAACTATAGAAGCCCCTAACATACCTAAAGAGCATTTAAAGTCAGAAGGAGCTTTTACCCTTATAGATAAGAGCAAACTTCTTAAAGTAGCTGAGCGTGCTATCATCACTAATAGCTCCGCAGCAACAGTAGGTTTGGAACTTACATTATCAGGTAGTGGGGATAGCTCTAATTTGGAGATCAAATTAGTATCTAACAGAGTAGCAGTGGAAACTATTTCATGTGCCAGAATGAATGATGAGGGTGGAGAAGCTATTAGCCACATTCTCGATTTCAGAATGCTAAAATCTGTCTTAAATTCTTTTACTTCGAAAGATGATATAAGATTTCATATTAATGATAAGAATAGATTCTTTAAAGTGTATAGTAAGGGTGATGTTGAGGGAGAAGTCTATGTTTTGGCAGGTGTTGGAGCATATGCAAAGATCGTGAGTCAATAATGGACATTAATCTTTATGACTCAGTTATAGATCGTACGCAGTTTCTTCAGGGAGTTTATCAGGACAAGCTCTCCCAGAAAGAAAAACTTGAAAATGAGGTATCTTCTTTAAGAGAAGAAAAAGATATTCTGGATAAAACTGAGAAAGTTATAAAATTTCTCATGGATAAGTTGGTTCAGAAAGATCTTTCTAAAATGGATGCACTTATAAGTTATGGTTTAAAAACGGTATACTCTGATAGGGATATAGTATTCAAGTCTGAGATAATTGAGTATGGTAAGAAAATCTGGATTGATTTGCAGACAATATCAGATGGAAAAAAAGTGGATCCACAATCTCAGAGTAGCGTACATGTTATAGAGAGCTTTCTGTTAAGATTATTATGTATTATAAAGCTCGGAAAAGCCCGGCTTTTATTATTGGATGAAACTTTTGCAGCAGTAGATCCTGGTTACATTGAGAATTTCAGTCAGCTTATTGTCCAGTTGTGTAATAAGTTAGGTATGGATATTCTTCTTGTTACACATAATATGGGTTTTATTGACTTTGCTAGTCATTCCTACCGTATTAATAGGGTGGACAATAAAACTGAGGTTATTAAATTAAAATGAGAACTTATATACAGATAGATGTACAAAATTTATTCTTTTCAGCAAGAGACATTAATAAAAGAATAGATTTTAAAAAAATAAAAGAACATTTCGCCGATTCAGGGGATGTTATTATAGGACTCAATGCCTATATCATAAGAACTCCTGATGCAAAATCTGACAAGTTCGAAGCACTTCTAAAATCTTTGGATTATGGTCTAAATATCAAACAGGCTCAGATATCAAGAGGGGCTGATGGACAAAGAATTTATAAAGGTACTGACCAAGATATGGCTATCTGTATTGATTGTCTTACTCATGTGGATAAATTTGATAAATGGGTTCTAATGAGCGGAGACGGCGATTTTATAGATTTATGTAAGCACTTAAAAAAACTCGACAAGTTCATCGAAGTATGGTCTCTCCCTGGATTGAGCTTTAATAAATGTTTTTGTGACTATGCTGATCAGATTGTTTTTATGAATGATAAGTTCTTTTTTGACAAAGATGAAATAAGACAGGACGGTTATGCATGAGAAGTCCCGGTGTAATTTATAGAAGGTATCGTCAACTAAGAAAAAAAATACTATATGATAAATTGGCAGCAGCAAGAAATTGCCTCCACTGCAATTGTTATTATGGTAAAGAACTAACTTATACAGATGAGCTTAATGTAGAGAAATTCCTGCTGGTCTGCAATTACGAATTTTTAGTTACTATGAATAAAATCGAGGTTTGTACTAATCCTGCGATGTGTAATGCTTTTGTGAATAAATGGACTAAGGAAAAAATTATAGAGATAGTCAATAAAGAGCTGGAGGATCATGATCTTAAAAGGAAATTGTATCCTGAATTAACTGTGCTGGAATGGGCTCTGGATAAAGATCTGAATGATGCTATAAAAAATCCAGGATTTTTTGGAACAATTATTATAAAATGCGTAGAGTTTCTGGAAAGCATTTTAAGAAATATATAGTATAATACTTATGGAACTCTCAAACGAATACAGAAGAAAAAGATATCCCAAGGATATTGTGGCTAAGCCCGCCATAGTAAAGGTATCTGAAAAAACTCCTGTAAAGGTAAAAATAAAAGATAAACGTAAATGGGCTGCTACGGAAGCGACCATTTCCTTTAATTTTATTGCCATGGTTGATAAAGTAAAAAATCATGTTAAAGCTAACTTTTCAGAATCTTCTCCTGAAGAGATAATTACGATAATCGGGAACAATCTAAAAGCATTTACTATAAATGATCAGATATTTGAATATATTAACGTCCCGAATAACTTTGGTGGGGTTCGGTGGTTTGTACTATGCCCAAAATGTGGTCGAAAATCCCAGAGGTTATATTTACCAAAAAGTAGAGATAGAGAGCCAATATATCTCTGCAGATGGTGCCATAAACTTAAACCTACTTCTCTACTATTAGGTAAACAAAAAAAATATACGGATGTCGCCAAACCATTAAAAAGACTTGAGTTGATTAAGAAAAGGTTACTCCAGAAAAAGCTTCGAGATGAAGAAGTTCTAAAACTTCTTGGGGAATATGATCAGATAGAAAAGAAATTGGCAGATTCTCCTATCTATCTACTTTGGAAATTTAAGAGGGAACATGCAAAAGACCCATAATTATCTCTTAATAGTAGCTTACTTGTATTAGCTATATTAAACAGGAGCCACCCAATGAAAGAAGTAATAGAAAGAATTATACTGGCGTACAAGAGATCATTTTCCAAAAAGTTAAAAAGAAGATCGGCTATCGACCGATACAAAGCGCGTCAATATTATAGGACGCATAGAACTAAAATAAAGCTGCATCGTAAGCAGTATCTGAAGAAAACTAAAACATTTGCCAAATCCAGGAAATTATTTAAACGAACAAAACCTGCTTGGGTGACAAAAAAAAGTAAAGCAAGGACATTTAAACCAAAGCTTTATAAACCAAAGCTTTTTAAAACAAAAAAGCCATCAGCACGCAAATCTGGGAAGGTATATGCTCCGAAGAGAAGATCTGCTTAGGCACAATGAAACCTTTACAGGGTTTGTAGTTATTTATTGTAGCGGCAATAAGATATATGAAAAAGAAAACTATTTCAGTAAAAAATTAAATAAAAGATGTGCTACAAACTGGGCTGAGATAGATAAAAATAAAATATCCTCATTAGAATTGCATTGGAAGGGGGACTGTAAAGCCACAATATCTAAAGTCTCCTCTGATACTCATAGTAATATATTAGAAGCAAAAGATTGGTTCTTTTCTCATCGCGGATATCTGAACATGGGGACCCGTAAAATTGTTATTATAACACGAAATATTGGATACATTGAAAATAATATCTTACACATAACATCTGTAGTAGAAGAAACCGGTGAAATCCTTCGGACTACCCGGGCTGCTACAACAAAAATGGAATAATATGAAAATACTTGTTGTCTCTGATGCCACTAACTTTGCCCTCACTGATGTCTATAATGGATATATCAATGCCTTAGAACAACTCAAGATACCCTATGAGAGTCACCCCTACCACCATTTCCGGGGGATTTGTTCAGATGCTACATGCTTTCATAGGATACATTCCTTAGTCCTCACAAAACCTAAAGAATTCACCCATATAATGTTTATTGGTGGCTTAAATGTCCCTGATTATATTTTTGATAGTCTCTATCATATAAAAAGTATTGTTATTGCTACGGAAGACCCTCACTCTTTTGATCCAATGAAGCATAAACTCCAGAAGATCAGTTATTACTTTTCAAATGAGCGATCAATTGGGGAGAGTAAAAAGTTCAAGAATACATATTATTGCCCCACAGCAGGAGATACACAGGAGTGTGGTAGAATCCCCAGGGATTTTCTGGATGAAAAATATAAAAGTGATATTTTATTTCTTGGTGCCATTTATCCCAATCGCCGTAAGTTGCTTGAATCAATCATACCATTTGTAGAAGAAAAAAACTTATCATTAAAAATATGTGGGCATGTTCATTATATGCCAAAGAATTCACCACTTTGGAAGTATGTTTTTGACGCTAGGACTATCCCACATCTCGAAACTGTCAAATATTATAATGGCGCTAAGATAGTTCTGAATATGCTCCGTGATACTACGTGGAATCCACGCACAAAGTCTGGAAAGAATCCCCACAATCGCAGTAAGTTCACAGCGGATAGTCTAAACCCCCGAGCGTATGAAGTGCCTCTATGCCAGTCCTTTATGCTTTTAGAAGATAATAGAATAGAAGCTAAAGAAGTATTCACAGATACTGAGGTAGGATTTTTTTCTAATGAAGAATCACTGATTGAGAGACTCCAATATTTTATGTTCGGTAAGGGTAAACCTAAGATAAACGATATGATCATAAAAGCCTACAATAAAGTATCCACTAAACATACATACCTACACAGAATGCTTTATGTAAAAAGTATCTTAGAGCAAGATTCCAATTAAAATCTTCCCGGCATAATAATGTCTTAATAATCCTGACAGAGTATGGATTATAGTTTTTATTACTATTACGGGATATAACATGAAAATAGGTGCATACAATCCTAGAACAGGTCAATTGCTGTCAGAGAATATTACAGGGTTAAACTTTGGTAATGTTCAAAAAGGACAGCACTCAGTTTTACCAGTATTGATTCGTCCTGAGGTAGAGGATGAAAATTTGGTAGGTCTGGAAATGTATCTCCAGAATAATGGGGGTTTTGAACAAACAGAATTTGGATATTTTACTCATTCAGATTTTGTTCTGGTAGAGTCCTATAATCCAGGTTCAACAGGAACTCCGGGTTATTATCCCATGTCTGACCATTTCGTAGAAGTACCTACCCCGCCCGATATCACCGGTGGAGTCCCCCTTAATGTGTACGGAAATAACTTTACTGATTATGTTTGGCTTGATGTAAACCCCAGTTCTATTGAAACTGGTGGTACTACAACTATTAACTATAGATTTATATTCGAATATTCTTAATTTTTATTGGAGGCTTTTATATATGAAAATTTCACGATATAATCCAATTACAATGGCACTAATTTCAGATGATGTTACTGGGGTAGATTTTGGTAATCTTACCCTGGGTAACTTTTGTACGAATACCATAGTTATTAAACCTGTGGCAGAATCTGAAGATTTAACACTTCTTGGCTTGTACCTTGAAGACCGAGCAGGTCTTGAGCATACCAGATTTGGTTTGTATAAATCTCAGACCAGTTTTACAGGGGTAATGCCTGGAGATAGTAGAATAAATACATATCTCATAGAAGCTCCCGGGGTATCAGATTACTCACAGTATTCAGACAATCGTGTCTCTTATGATGTTGGTAACCCAGAGTATACTTGGTTGGATGCTAAAGCAGGTACAAATGAGACTACTTTTGGTGCTTCTTCCTTAAACTTTAGATTTGTATTTGAGTATAATTGATATGGTAGTAGCTGCAGTCCAAAATACTTTGGAGGATACTCCGGATTATATTGTCATCAATATGACAGCAGCTAATCCTATTAATGCTACTCAAATAGCTATCCAATATCGAGGTAGATCAAAACCTATTTCAGTAGCTAATCTCTCTGTACATGAGTTCTCATTAGATAACGCTACTTGGCATCAAATGACAGTTGCAGAAGATTATGAGATAACGGATCTTTTTTATGGAGTAACTGGTCTCCTTTCTGGGGTAACTGGTCTCCTTTCTGGGGTAACTGGTCTTAACTTTAGTAAAAACTGGGTAGGGTTTGGTTTTATTTGGGATGCTGTAGGTGAAACAGGTCTTACCAGTTACACGGGGTCTCAAGGGTACACAGGGTCTCAAGGGTACACAGGGTCTCAAGGGTACACGGGGTCTCAAGGGTACACGGGGTCTCAAGGTTACCCAGGGGTAGGAGTTTTATATAATCAAGATATATGGGTAAGATTTCAAGCCTCAAGTGGTAATCTGGAAACTTATCCTATTTTTTATAGATTATTCTTCAAAAATCCAATAGTAAAATTAGGTATAGATTCGTCAAACAATCATATAGATATCAACGGTAATAATCTATTAGAACAAGCGCCAGGGGTCTTTTAACTATGTATACCGCAATTTATGAACCCATAAAAAAGTTAGCTGAGGATGTGTCTAAGAAAGAATGTCCAGCGTTGGATATGCAGGACAGAAATATTTTGACAAATGATGGTCCTAAGTATCTTCGGCATGTCCAAACCAATATAAAGCTTAAAAAGAAATTATTAGCTGATCTGACAGATACAGCTAAGAAAGTCTTATTGTCATATGTAGTGTTTCTCCGGCAAAATTTAACTACTGATCAGGGAGATAAACCCAACGAGGAAGATTCAGCAGTGATTCTTCATGGGAATCTTTACGGAAATAGTAAGAGTGACAAAAAGGATCTTGATGAGAGTCTCGAAAAACAGTTATCTAAATTAGGAATTTCAGATTAAAAATTTAACAAAGGATGCAGATTATGGCAAATAAAGATCTTATGGGTAATATCATTATTAATAAATTCAAAATAATACTGGGCACTTTAACATTCAATGAGCTCCACACAGTTCTTATTATCCCCTATACAGGAATAGCAAATCCTATTGCTACAGTGAATCTTACTACTTATGAGTATTCATTGGATGGGATTACTTGGGAGACTATGACTGCTGAAGTCGGTACAGTTGTTACTAATTTAAATTTTACTACTTCTGGAGAATCCTTTTCTTTTAATTGGGAAATAAAAAATGATCTTGGAAGTAATATTTATAACAAAGACATCTATATTAGGCTACAGGCTACCAATGGTACGATGTTGACAGCTATGATGAATAACTCAGCATACTTTCCAAAAATAGTAGTAAATGAAACCCCCACTAAAAATACCACGGGGCTCCCCAATGATTATCAAGGTATCTCAGGATCAGATCTTTTAGTTAATGCTCCTAAAATCAAATAGCAAAGTTACAGATAATCAGATAGATCAAATAAGTTGACCATAAATAAAAATTATGGTCAACTTTGTTCTTTATGGGGCGTAGAATATTATATTGAGGTATGAACGACCCTGTAAAAATTTTAGGATTAAAACCAGGAGACACCCTTAAAACAGCTCATAAGAATAGGAATGCCTTATTCTTAAAGCTTCATCCCGATAAATCTACTTCTGATAAGGATAAGTATCAAGCAGTTTATGATGCTTATGAAGCTCTTCTAAAAAACCCGGGTCTACTCACAGCCACAAAAGTTACTTCAGGTACTATTGAACAAGTTATAAGAGTGAAGCTTAATGTTACCATAGAAGATTTCTATTTTAAAAAAATTAAAGAAGTAACTGTAAATAGAAAAATTTTCTGTCGAAGTTGTAAGGGTACCGGTTCTGCTTCTGGTGAGAGTGGTAAGTGCCCTCATTGTAGTGGTGCTGGAAAAATAGAGAGCAATATACTCTCTTTACTCGGAAAAAATTCTACTTGTCCTATGTGTCATGGAACAGGTATCAGATCAGATAAAATTTGTCGCACATGTGATGGTATAAGATACTTACAAGAAACTCAATCACTACAATTTATTATAGAACCAATCAACTATCATAAAAAGGTTGCGGTACTTCATAATGTAGGGGATCAACTTGATAAATTTACATTTGGAACTGTTGCTGTTATGCTAAATGTTCTGCATGACGATTTTATCAGTATTGAAGAGGGTTATTATGTTGTATATGATAGGGTTTTTCCTATTCAAAAAATAATAGGGGATACAAAAACAATAAAAATATTTGGAAGAGATGTTACCTATAAAATAAAAGAAAATACTATGGAATCTTTTACGATAGACCACATAACTCCCGGGTTATCTCAACAATTAAGAATAAAATTTGTGGATATTATACCAAAATTGACACGGGAAACCGTAGCACTTTATTCTAAAATCTTAGAAATAGAAAAGAATTACGAAGAAGATGTCCTCTCTATACAATTTTGATACTGAACAATTAAAAGCTCACGGGGTAAAATACGTGATAGGAATAGATGAAGCTGGAAGAGGCCCTCTTGCGGGTCCTGTAATGACCGCAGCTGTAGTATTAGATCTTGAAGATATCATTGAGGGGGTAAATGATTCCAAGCAGCTTAATGAAAAAAAGAGAGATGCTATTTTTCCGGAAATTTATCGAAGAGCAAAGTTTAAAAAAGCAGTAGCAGTCACTATTGATGCCATAGCAAAGTATAATATAAGAAATGCTACAATAATTGGTATGGAAGCTTGCATAGAAGGTTGCCCTTATCTTGATGAATCAATAGTTTTAATTGATGGAGATCTCTTACTTAGAAATATACCATTGGATAGACAGAGAGCGGTAGTAAAAGGGGATACCAAGAGTGCTTCAATTGCTGCAGCATCGATCATTGCTAAAGTGGCAAGGGATACTATTATGAAAAGATATGCTTTAGAATATCCTGAGTACTTATTTGAAAAGCATAAAGGATATGGGACGAAAGTTCATATTGATTTAATTGGTCAATATGGACTTTCTCCCATACATAGAGTATCTTTTTGTAAAAAGTTTGTACGTTAAACGAATTCTCCTATTTTATCATACTCTAATTCTGCTTCTTCCTGTGGGCCTGGGGCATAAAATGCTTCCCAACAAGAATTAGAGCAACATCCATCAGATATTTCTCCCTTAATTACTTCAACAGGTTTCCCACAACATAAACAGTTTGGCATAAGAACACCTTAGGTTAATGGTTTATAAACTCATGCGCCACAGGACGATGAACCACAGTCCAGGCACTTCTTGCAGCCACTCTCTAAGACAATATTATATCGGCTCCCAGTACATTCCGGATTGTCACACATGACACCTTTAAGTCTGGTACCATTAGGAAGTGTTTCCGATAAAAATTTTCTTACAGCAGTGACTAATGTAGATATATTATCTCCATCTAAGCCCATTAAAGCCGATAAAATGTCTTCTCGGGGAACATTATGTCGGAGATTTAATGAAACCATCCTTCCTAATCTGTTATGTGGGTAGTCTGCTTTAGCCTTATCTAACGTAGTCATTACTACAGTTTCGTCTACACCCTTGCTCAAAGCCAATTTACCAAGATTTCTGGCGGCTTGATGGCAAATCTTTAGTTCTTCACCTTTGTAACGCTCATTAGTATATATCCACATGACGATAGGGAAGTCCAAATTCGTATCTTCCGGAAGGTATGAAAAATGAATATAGAACTTATGTCCTTGACGTTTAATTATCTTAGTAGGTCCATTAATAAATTCCTTAGGTAATTGTATATCCTTAGAAATTATACCCTTTGAATCCCTTGTTTCTTTTATATTGCTTAATACAGACTCCATGGTTCCCTCACGATATGTTGTGAAACCATTTAGTCCTCTTTTCCAGGCATTATAATAGAGATCTTTAAAATTATCAAAGAGATATTCATTAGGCAAATTGCAAGTTTTTGAAACAGATTGATTATTATAATATTGGACTATTTCTTGGATATTCAAATGATCTTCAACATCTATATTCCCAGCAGTGGTTAAATATGCGCTGTGGTCAGTAGTAGGAAAGTTATCAAGAAGCCACTGGTAGCCATAATCTCTGACGATTGAAATCTCACATAATCCTCGGTTTTTTGGCTCATAATGGT
>Ga0184636_1000007_pt1 | contig 44449 bp, 39 predicted proteins | sample PLM3_60_b2_FD_133164 | JGI IMG/M metagenome (GOLD analysis project Ga0184636, IMG submission 133164) | Groundwater sediment microbial communities from an aquifer in East River, Colorado, USA - PLM4_90_b2 | ecosystem: Environmental > Terrestrial > Soil > Riparian zone | place: USA: East River... | reverse complement strand
GTTTTATTTGACTCATATGACTATGTCAAACAGGTCGTATGGGTCATACAAGTCAGCTATGAGACAGTTTTATTTGACTCATATGACTTATATGACTACAATGACTCTCCCCTTTGACCGTCTGCAAAAAAGAAAGCCCCCGGGGAGGAGGCTTTACATGCTCGATGTATCTGGAGTTAAAGATCTGCCGTTTTTAATTTCTTAGGCATCTTCACTTCTATGTTTTGTGTTTTACCACCACGATTTATCTTTAGCATCATGGAAGATTTCTCCTTGTTTTCCCGGACAATTTTTGCCACTTCATCAGCGCTGTTCACTTCTTTATCGTTAATGGAAGTGATCACATCATCTTTTTTAACACCTGCTTTTTGAGCATTGCCTTCATCATCCACATCAAGAACCTTTACCCCTTTTCCATCTTCTGTATCCTGAACTGAAAGTCCAAGTTTTGGGCGGCCAAAATTCTGTGTGAGCGAATAATACTGACCCATGCCAGGAGTAGTTATTCTTGTTTTTGGAAGAGCCTGGACTTTTGGCCAATCGGCATCCGCCATTTTCATGTTCATGTTTCCAAATAAATTACCGGTCCATTTGCCTAATTCGGCGGTTGCTTTTTCTTCTTTTTTATTCCTCAGGTAGGTAATATTTACTTTATCACCAGGTTTGTGGCTGCGTATGGCCTTAGTGAGATCATCAGGATCTTCAATCTTTTTATCATCCACTTTTGTGATGATATCATCTTCTTTCAAGCCTGCTTTTTTTGCTGCGGTTTCCTCATTCACCTCAGTTATTTTAACACCTTCATCAACTTTTTCTGTCACTACACCCAACATAGCAGCGTTCTCATATTCAAATACATGACCGTCATCATTGAAATTATAATTCCATGATCCGGCGTTTGGAACAGTCAAACCCCTGTAATTTCCCGATTGATTATATGTATGAACACTGATGTCGCCGTCTTTCAGATCTTCGATAGGTTTTCCGTTTACAGTTACTTTATCACCATCAATTACAACAGTAATTTTTTCCTTTGCGTCTCCTTTTTTATTGATCACGATGGTTTGCACTTCCCTTTTCTCTTTTTTCTCCTCTTTGTTCTTTTCTTCTTTCTGGGCACGGATCGGGGCGGGCACTAACAGCAGGGCGGCAATGGCAGCTGCTGAAAGATTTAAATAGATTCTCTTCATAGCTTGTTTTATTTTAAAAATGAATTTCTACGTTAAGTTTCGTAGATCAAATATAAAGACATTTATCCAAATACGAAATATTTCGGAAATGTTAAAATAAATTCCTTTTTTAATGGTTCTATTATTGGATGACCGGGTTAGTGATTTGATATGTTTTATGCAGCCAGCCGTCTATTTCCTCCTCCCCAAGGTATAACATGCCGCATTTTTCTAAAACCCGCATGGATGCTACATTACCCGGCAAGGTCCTTCCAATGATCTTTTGAAGATTAAGCCGGTTAAATCCATATTGTACAGAAGCAGCTGCCGCTTCAGTAGCATACCCTTTCCCCCAGGTTTTTTTATAAAACGGTATCCCAGGTCAATTTCATCCCGTTCGGGTATGTATTTAAGACAGCACCAGCCAATGAACTCAGGACCAGGCTTTAAATGAACAGCCCAACGTCCATGATTATATAATATATATTGGGGTAAAATGACCTGCTCAAGAACCTGTTTTGCCTGTTCCAGGCTTGTCACAGGATCATGAGTATAGAGGGTCACTTCAGGATCAAGATTTAATTCATAAAGAAGGGGGGCATCATCCTCAGTAAATCTGCGGAATAATAAACGGTCTGTTTCGATGATGACATCCATAATTGTTCGCCTAAAGTAGGGATCTGACTTTTTCAATTACCTTTTCCAGGTTACTTGCATCCTGTCCACCGGCCGTGGCAAGTGTTTTTTGTCCGCCACCACCACCCTTTATTAATGGAGCAATATATTCTTTAATGATTTTCGGAGCTTCGAGATTTTTAGAATCCGCTAATTGTTCATCGAGTAAAATGGCGACATGGGCTTTACCGTCAATATTGGCTGCAAGAACAACAGCATAGGCTCCCCCCTGGTTTCCTCCGCTAGTTGACGGAGAGGAAAGTTCTTTTTTCAGATCGAAGCAAAGTTTTTTTAAAGTTTCAGGGCTATCAGTTTCAATGATCTCACCAATAAAGGTTGTTCCATTTAACTGAACAGCTTTTTGCAGCAATTCTTTTTTTACACTATCGAGTTGATTGATTTCGAGCTTTTCAATTTTCTTTTTTAATTCTGTATTTTCACTTATTATATTTTCAATTGCCTTTGAAAGTTCCTTTGGATTTTTAAGAGATTCACGAATTATACTAATTAAGCCGAATTGCTCATTGATAAAATCCTCTGCCATCTTTCCGCATACAGCTTCAATACGCCGAACACCGGCTGCTACCGCCGCTTCATGAGTAATCTTTAATAATCCCAGTTCCCCCGTAAAGCCAACATGCGTACCGCCGCATAACTCAATGGAATAAGTCGGGTCAATGATCACAACCCTCACTATATCGCCATATTTTTCTCCGAACAAGGCCATAGCTCCAAGTTGCAAAGCATCTTCTTTGGGCATTAATTTAATCACAACAGGAATATTATCGCGAATTTTTTCATTCACCAATTCCTCCACTTCTGCCATTTCTTCATCTGTAACTTTTGCAAAATGCGAAAAATCAAAACGAAGGTGTTCATGATTCACCAATGAGCCTTTCTGTGTTACATGCGTACCCAAAACATTTCTTAAAGCGGCATGCAAAAGATGAGTAGCTGAATGATGCAGAGCAATATTCTTTCTTTTTACAGCATCAACTCTTGCAATTACTTTTCCATTAACATCAGAAGGAAGATTATCAACAAAATGAATAATTAAATCATTCTCCTTTTTTGTATCATTCACTTTTATCCTTTCATTATTCACTATTATTTCTCCCGTATCGCCAACCTGTCCGCCACTTTCTGCATAAAATGGGGTCACTTCAAGAACAAGTTGATAGCCCTCTTTCCCTTTCAGTTTTACCTTGCGGTATTTAACCACCTTAGTTTCTGATTCAAGGCCGTCATACCCGATAAATTCATTTCTTGCAAAATCATCCAACACGATCCAGTCTTCTGTATCAATGGCAGTAGCAGCACGGCTGCGTTGTTTTTGTTGCTGCATTTCGGATTCAAACCCTTTCTCATCAACCATCAAACCTTTTTCATTTGCGATTAATCTTGTCAGGTCAATCGGAAAACCATAAGTATCATACAATTCAAATGCATTTTTGCCACTTATTGTTTTTTGCGAAGAAGATCGAATGATATCGTCAATCTTTTTCAAACCTTTGTCCAATGTTCTTAAAAATGCTTCCTCTTCTTCTTTTACCACTTTACTTACAAAATCAATTTGCTTTTGCAATTCAGGAAAAACATTTTCAAATTGATGAGCTAACAGCGGCATTAATTGACAAAGCAAGGGTTGCTTATACTCCAAATAAGAAAAATAATAACGGACTGCGCGACGAAGAATCCGGCGAATGACATATCCTGCGCCGGTATTTGATGGCAATTGCCCATCAGCGATGGTAAACCCGATTGCACGGACATGGTCAGCGATCACACGAAAGGCAATAGCCTGTTTTGCCTCCCCCGTTCCCCCTCCGGTGGAGGGGGACAAAGAAGCGTCATATTTTTTTGCTGTGATCTTTTCTGTGGACTCAATAATGCCGGTAAAAATATCTGTGTCGTAGTTCGAAGTTTTGCTTTGCAGCACTCTCACTAATCGTTCCAAACCCATTCCCGTATCGACATGCTTGGCCGGTAAAGGTTCAAGGCTTCCATCTTTCAAACGATTGAACTGGATGAATACATTGTTCCAGATCTCAATCACCTGGGGGTGATCAGCATTTACCAACTCTTTTCCATCCTTTTGTTTTCTTTCTTCATCGGCTCTGCAATCCACGTGTATTTCGGTACAGGGACCGCAGGGGCCCGTATCGCCCATCTCCCAGAAATTATCTTTTCTTCCAAATAATAATATCCTGCCTGGTTCTATCCATTTCTTCCATTCATCAAGGGTCTCATTATCCTTTGGCAGTTTTTCTTTTTTGTCCCCCTCAAAAACCGTTACATACAACCTGTCGGCCGGAACTTTATAAATACCAGTGAGCAATTGCCAGCTCCATTCGATCGCTTCTTTTTTAAAATAGTCACCAAAACTCCAGTTACCCAGCATTTCAAACATGGTATGATGATAAGTATCCACTCCCACTTCTTCAAGATCGTTGTGTTTACCGCTGACCCGCAAACATTTTTGCGTATCGGCCACCCGTCTATTGACAGCTTCTTTATTTCCCAAAAAATAATCTTTGAACTGATTCATACCCGCATTCGTAAACATCAGTGTAGGATCATCCTTTACTACAATAGGCGCCGAAGGAACAACGACATGCCCTTTCGATTGGAAAAAATCCAGGAATTGTTGCCGTATTTCTGCGCTGGTCATATGGTGAATAGTGAATAGTGATCCCGATAGTTATCGGGAGTGAATGTGCTGATGTGCTGAATAGCGATCAGAAAGCATCCCGCAAAATGCAGGACGAAGCAACAGAAGCTTAATCGTGTTAACAATGCCGGTAGCATAATTATCGTTAATGGTTTTAAAACTATTTTCAAATTCTAAAATGGGTTGATTTTTGCTATTTATCCGCCTATATTTGTCTTTCCTGTAAGGCTGACAAATGTAAGAATAAGAAAATTGTTATTGCCGGCTGCTTCATAAAGAGTCTTATAAACAAATCCATAGATCCGCTAAGCGGATTTGCTATGAAGAAGATCAAGTATTATTATAACACCAATACCCTCCGGTATGAGAAACTGGAAACTCCTTTACGGGTAAAGCTTTTGCGCATTTTTGGGTTTGTGGCTGCTGCTTTTGTAACTGCCGCTTTTATTTCTTTTATTGCCTTTCGTTTTGTGGGTTCGCCAAATGAAAAATTATTGCACCTGGAAAATGAAGACCTGCAGGATAAGTATAAAGAATTAAACGACCGGATAAAAGCTTCACAGCAACAGGTGGCCGAGTTAGTAAAAAGAGATAATGAAGTATACCGGGCCATCTTTGAAGCAAGTCCTATTCCTGACAGTGCCAGAGCCCGGGCCCTGGCACAACAACAGGAAATTGCCCGGGTTGAAAATATGCGGGATAAAGAACTTCTGAATTCTATTATCGGGTCGCTTAATAATCTCACTCATTATATCGCAGCGCAAAAAAATTCTTATACTCAAATTGATGACCTGCTGAAAAATAAAGAACAGCTTCTTGCTTCAACCCCGGCTATTCAGCCTGTAAATAACAAAGACCTTAATCGCATTGCTTCGGGCTTCGGCTACCGCATCGATCCCATCTATAAAACCGTAAAACTTCATGCTGGTCTTGATTTCGCAGCACCACAGGGAACACCAATTTATGCTACGGCCAACGGACGTGTAGCTATTGCGGGTAATACAAACGATGGATACGGTATTCATGTTGTGATCGATCATGGATATGGTTACGAAACATTATATGGCCACATGGTAAGAGTAAAAGTGAGGAACGGGCAACGGGTAAAAAGAGGTGAGGTAATAGGTTGGGTGGGAAGCTCTGGAAAATCAACAGGACCGCACTGTCATTATGAAGTGCATAAAAATGGCTTGAAGATCGATCCTATTTATTTCTTTTATAATGATCTCACTCCCGAGCAATACGATCTTTTATTAAAAAGAGCTGCCTCATCGAATCAGAGCCTGGATTAATTTTTTGAGCTCAACTTTTCCACACTACTCAACAAGTCTTGCGTCGCCCCGATAGCTATCGGGATGGGTTCGTATCTTTACCTGCCGGCCGGCAGGTCGGGCAGTTATGACAGAAAAACTTTCACAAATAGCATTTGAATTTGTTGCTTCGGAACAGGAAGAAGAAGTTAGTAAGGAAATTATTGTTGTTGAACAACCTGAAGTCAATGAAGAAATTGCCGTGCCCCCTGCACAAGATAAAGAAGAGCCGGGGGTGGTTAAGGAACAGGAAAAAAAGTCCGCCTCAAGAAGAGGTCGTCTTTCGCTGAAAGAAATTGATATAAATGCTGACCTTATTCAAATTCCAAATGACGAAATTCTTTATCAAAAACAATATTATTCCATTGGCGAGGTTGCGAAATGGTTCAATGTCAACCAATCTTTAATCCGATATTGGGAAACTGAGTTTGATATATTAGAGCCCCGCAAGAATCGAAAAGGCGATCGTTTCTTCAGACCGGTTGACGTAAAAAATCTTTTATTGATACATGACCTGCTGCGTCGAAGAAAATTCACTATTGAGGGTGCAAAAGATTACCTGAAAAATAACAAAAGGGCAGAAGAAAAATTCGCGATGATCTTATCGTTAGAGAAAATAAAAACTTTTTTTCTTGAACTGAAGGCCAGCCTCTGAGCATTTTACCTTCTGTAACTTTAACAAGAAAAAGTACCTGTATTAGATAACCCGTGTTAATTTTGATATTCATTACTTAAATCATGAAGAAATTTTTAATTATCATCACGGCAATATTTTTAGTGAATGGCTCAGTTTTTGCACAATCACAGGCTGAGATTTCGAGGGATTCAAAAGGAAATAAAGTTTTAAAAGGAATTATTACAAGACAGGACCTGGAAAAGGATACCGCTTTTGCCTGGTATGCTGAAAACCTGAAAGGATATACTCCCCAATCACAGGCCGTTGACGCACTTAAGAAAAACACCAGTATTGAGATCATCGCATTCATGGGAACATGGTGCCATGATTCTCAATTTATCATTCCCAAGTTTTACTCTTTATTGGATATTGCGGGTTTTCCGCAGAACAAGGTTACATTGATAGGTGTTGACAGGGACAAAAAAACTCTCAGTCATCTTACCGAAGCATTGAACATCCTTAATGTCCCCACCATCATTGTCATGAATAATGGAAAAGAAGTGGGTCGTGTGGTTGAATATGGCAAGTATGGGTTATTTGATAAAGAATTGGGTGAGATCATTGCTTCTGTTTCTCCTGCGCAATAATCCTTATTTCCTTATTTGCTCCGGCCATCTGAATTTCCATGGCTTCTATTAATTGTAAAACGGAAATATTTACTCCCTCCTTTATAGTATTGAATTCGTTTTGAGTTATGGGGGCTGTAAAATAATCTCCATTGACAATAAAGGCATTTGCTGCAATAGCCTCCATCAACACAGAAGAAGTTTCAATTTCTTTTTTAGATAAAATTTTTTTTACCCTGGCAATGAACTCCTGCAGCTTTTGAGAAGAAGTATTTAAATCTATTTCCAATCTCAATTCTCCTTTGCGTTGTGTACGAAGAGATAAATTATCAAGAATGCTGTCAACCATTTGTTTATTCGGGACTGTAACAAAGGTTTTTTGATCCGTGCGTATGCGCGTACTGCGTAGTCCTATCTTTTCAACTGTGCCGGTAATATTCTGAACTTTTACAAGATCGCCTGTTGTAAATGGTTTATCGAAAAAAATGACGAAAGAAGCAATCAGGTTTTCCAGGCTTTCCCGTAATGACAGCGCAATCGCAGCTCCTACAATACTTAATCCTGTCAGCAGGTTTCCTATATGAAGATTAAATGCGAAATGCAGGATCATTAAAATGCCCGCAATGCCCAAGAGTACTTTAAAAAAATCTTTGAAGAAAACGATGAGTTGATTATCGGAGAGGTCAGGGGTAAGATCAGCTTTTTGTTCAAGGATTGTTGCAACAAAATCGATGGTACGAAGCAAAAGCCAGATGAACGAAATGATCAGGATGGTAGTGCCTATAGCATGAAGAATGTCTTTTCCCTTAAACCGATAGATCTCGACAGACCATGCGGCGGGATATGTAAGTTTATGCAAGGCTGCAATAGAGACAAAAACAACCACGCACATTCCCAGTGGATGGATCACCAGGTTGATGAAGGAGTTTTTATCGACATTTTTCCAGATCCTTTTTATGAAAGAAAAGATGAGTGAGGCAAAATATTTCGAGATGATCCGATTGAGCAAAAGAACCGAAACAATTATTCCAAACGTGATGCAATAATCTCTAACTGCATTATCAAAATAAACCTGGTCAAAAAAATTATTCATCCGGGGGCGTTAATTTGAAAGCGAAATTAATGAAGGGTATAAATTTCAAGCAAATCCTTTTTTAAAGCATATACCCGGTCTGATGTGAAATTTACTTTCAAAGAGTTCTGCAGGGGTCCTGGCAGTTTCAATTCGTCAACACGATAAGTATTGATCCCGTAGCGATGCAATGTATCGTTGTTTATTCCAAAGATAAATTTACCTGCGACTTTAAAATCCTGCCAGCCACCGATCAGGATCTTATTTTTCAATGCACCATAATAATCAAAGACGAATACATTTTGTTCGGGATCGTATAAATAAACGAACCCATCCTGGTCGTATATATTTTTTATATGTGGCGCTTCGCCAAATAAAAGACGGAAATCGGTTGTTTCAAGCAACAGCTTTCCTTCATCGCTGATCTTTTTTAGTTTACTATCATTTTCATCATACAACCAGATATTATTATCATAAGATTGCCCGATGGCATTTACCTGGAAAATATTTTGTTTCCGAAGATCAATGATATTTCTGACAGAAAATAAGCGATCCAGCACAACAACGGTAGAAAAATCTTTATAGTATAGTAATACTTTAAGTGGATTGGAGGCATCAATTGCGGAAACCCTGCCAAATTTTTTTACATTGTTGAATATGGCTACAGAATCGCCATTGGCATTGTATTTTTTTAACTGGTCTGTACTGGTTAATATGTACACATTGTCGAGGTTGTCAACTGTAAAATCAACTACATCAGCTTTTATGACGGCGATTAATTTATAAGAACTGTCCTTTTGTGCCGTTGCTGAAAGCGAAAACACAGTAAACAATAGTACTATGATCAGGTTTTTTTTCAATTTCTTATGATCCTATCATCTTTTCCTTTGTAAGATTTTAATTCCAGGTTTTCACCATCAAATACAGCATAAGTATAATAATTTATCCAATCGCCTAAATTAATATAACGACTGCCATTCTGAAGACGAAAATCGATGGGTAAGTGTCTATGCCCGAATAGGAGAAAATCATAATTTTTTTTCTTAAGCAGGTTCTTGCTGTAAATGATCAGCCATTCCTGGTCTTCCCCAAAAAAAATCTCTTCAATAAATCCTGTTTGGGCGCGGCTGCGACGACTTAAGTAATTTGCCAGGCCCATTCCCATATAAGGAGGGAAAATTCCAAACAACCATTGACAAGCCGGGCTACGAAAGATCTTTTTAATGAATTTATACCGATGATCGCCGGGGCCCAAACCATCACCATGTGCAAGATGAAACGTTTTTCCATTCCATTCAAAATCCCTTGACTCAAAATATACAGGTATATTCAGTTCCCGCTGAAAATAATTTTTCATCCACATATCATGATTGCCTACAAAAAAATGGATTTTAATGCCAGCATCAGTTAATTCAGCCAGTTTACCTAACAATCTTACATATCCCTTGGGAACAACTGTTCTGTATTCATACCAGAAATCAAATATGTCCCCCACGATAAAAATTTCTGATGCCTTAGGCTTTATTTCATCAAGGAACTGAACAATCGTTTTTTCCCTCTCAAGGCTGCTTTGATAATCCGGAGCCCCCAGATGAAAATCGGAAAGAAAGTAAATTTTATCATGTGGAATTTGCACTCGATTATTTCTTTTGCTGAAGATATTGAATAAGGTCTCCCGATTCTATTTCCGGTTTACCATCAACCTTTCCATTGAACCAATAAATCCATGCGTTGGTAACTATATCATTTAAAAAAACTTCAACTATTTCTCTTTTATACAACTGAATTTCATCCGGTTCTACAGAAACATCTTCATAATCGTCTAACTGGCCAATGGCCCAGGCAAATTCAGGTTCATTCTTAATTGTGTATAATTCACCAATAATAAATTTATCGTCAGCACCGGGAATACCGGCAGGATAGCTGCCCAGGTCAAATAATTTTCCTTTTACTGTTGCTTCACCCACAAAAGAAAAAAAACGATTGATATACTCATACGCAGGAGCTTTAAAACCACTGCGAAGCGATCCATATACAAATAATTGATAAAGGCCGGGGCTGTTCATTCAATAAAAATACTAAGGAGAAAGCAATTTATTCATCAATCAAAAAACAATACACCTCTTTTGGTCCATGTACTCCAACCACCAGGGTTTTTTCAATATCCGCTGTGCGGCTTGGGCCTGTAGCGAAAGTTATGAGAGAAGGGAGATGATCACCAAATTTCTTCCTTGCTATTTGCAGAGCATCATTGAGATCATATACCAGTTGTTTTGTATAAGCTATACATACATGGATGGGTGCATATACACTTACAGTTCTTCCGCTGGATTGTGCCGTACTCATCATGATAGTTCCTGTTCTTGCCACAAGGACTTCGCAGCCTGTGATTGAAACATCGCAACCCGGCAGGTCCTCTGTAAGGTATTCCTTTAATTGAGGGTCTATCATCCCAGAAAAATTATTTTCCCGGCAATATATTTTTTTCCAACCCTGTTTTCGAATAAGGCTGTTTAGCTGGAAGGCTAATTCCTGCTGATTCAAACAAAAAATAAATTTACCCTGCAGCCTGGTGAATTGTTCAGCAAATTCAACTTCTAACTCCTGTTGCGGTGGCGGAAACACGGCATTCGTTGCTTCGCTTTGCGGAAAAGGAAGAGGCGTTGATTGAATCAACGCCTTTCTTATCTTCTTTAAAATATTTTCTTTTGATGGAGAACTCTTCATTAGCCGATGGCTATTTAATGCAATGATTTATTAGTAACATCACTGTCATACGGCGGCACACCTTCTGAAATTTCTCCTGTATGGTCCGCCTCCAGGGGTTTCTTTTCCTCGTAAGGCCTTTTGCCGATCAATGCCTCTACATCACTTTGAAACAAAACTTCTTTTTCTAATAATGCCTCGGCAAGTTTTTCTACCTGTCCCTTTTTTTCTTGTAACAATTTCTTTGTTCTTTCATAAGCAACATCGATCAGCTTGCGAACTTCTTCATCAATTATTTTTGACGTTTCCTCTGAATAAGGCTTGGTAAATGCATTTTCCTGCTGAGGATCATAAAAGCTTACATTACCGATCTTATCATTCATGCCATAAACAGTAACCATGGCATACCCGATTCTTGTGATTTGTTGCAGATCATTTTGCGCACCGGTTGAAATTTTATTAAAAAAGATCTCCTCGCTGGCACGTCCTCCCAGGGTCATACAAACCTGGTCCATTAACTGATCTGTATTATAGAGGTATTGCTCTTTTGGAGTATATTGAGCGTAGCCCAGTGCCGCCGTTCCTCTTGGCACAATGGTAACTTTGAGCAAGGGATAAGCATGCTCCAGATACCAGCCGCAAACAGCATGTCCTGCTTCATGATAGGCGATAATCTTTTTTTCTTCGGGCAAAATGATCTTGCTCTTCTTTTCAAGACCGCCGATCACACGGTCAACAGCATCCTGGAAATCTTCCATCTCTACTGCATCTTTTCCTTTACGCGCTGCTATCAATGCCGCTTCATTACAAACGTTGGCAATATCTGCTCCGGCAAAGCCCGGGGTTTGTTCAGCCAGTTTATGTATAGCGAGTTTTTTTGAGATTTTAATCGGTTTCAAATGCACTTTAAAAATGGCTTCACGACCTTTCAGATCAGGTTTATCAATTGATATTTGCCTGTCAAAACGGCCGGGCCTAAGCAGCGCTGTATCCAACACATCAGGTCGGTTTGTAGCTGCCAAAACAATAATACCTGTATCTGTCCCGAACCCATCCATTTCTACCAGCAATTGATTCAATGTGCTTTCGCGTTCATCATTACTCATCATAACGTTTTTACCTCTTGCACGACCAATCGCATCAATCTCATCAATAAATATTATACAAGGAGCTTTTTCACGTGCCTGTTTAAACAAATCACGAACGCGACTGGCGCCGACCCCAACAAATAATTCAACAAAATCAGAACCGCTCATGCTAAAGAAAGGTACTTGTGCTTCGCCTGCCATTGCCTTTGCCAGCAATGTTTTACCTGTTCCGGGAGGGCCAATCAGCAGTGCTCCTTTAGGGATCTTGCCGCCAAGTGCAGTATATTTTTTAGGATTTTTTAAAAAATCAACGATCTCCATCACTTCAACCTTTGCTTCATCCAAACCGGCCACATCAGCAAAAGTGATATTTACCTTTGTTCCTTTGTCAAATAATGTTGCTTTTGATTTGCCGATATTAAAAATACCACCGGGGCCGCCGCCACTGCCTGCACCACCACCCATTTTGCGCATCAATAATATCCATAGGCCTACAAATAATAATATGGGTATTAAAAACTGCACGGCACCGCCAAACCAATCCCGTTCCTGATCCACATGCCAGTCTACCTGGTTAAATGGAATTTTATTTTGAGTATTGAAGTCTTCCATTTGCTTAACAATATCTCCTGAGTATTTAAAGAAAAAATGAGGGCCTTCTGAGCTGGTCTTACCGGCAAAGTTTGTTTTTAGTTTAGACTTATATTTATCAATGCTGGATGGCTTTAAATATATCCTTACAATACTGCGATTAGAGATAATTAAATATTTATCTATATCTCCATTCAGCACCATCTGTTTAAATTCATTTGGGCTGGTTTCAGCCGTGCTGCTTGAAAAACCTGGTCCAAACAGCTGAAACCCTATTAATAAAGCAAATATGATAGCATAGATCCAGTAAATACTAAACCGGGGTCCTTTACGCGGGGTATTATCCTCGCCATTATTAGGGCGATTATTAAACCTGGGCAAATTCGATCTGTCGTTTTTATTATATGGTTCCTGTGGCATAAAATTTTCTGCTATTCCTGCTATTTAAGGCTTTTTACTCAAAATTGTTTTGCGATCTATGATATTTAACAAACTTCACTTCAAATCGTTTTGTTCTTCTGCCGCTGCATCGCTCCACATCTCTTCCAACTTGTAAAATCTTCTTGTCTCCGGCTGCATTATATGCACTACAACGTTTATATAATCGATCAATACCCATTGAAGGTTTTTCATTCCCTCGTGCCTGTAAGGCAGCTCACTGCATTTTTTCTTTACCAGTTCCTCTACAAAATCTGAAATAGCCCTGATCTGTGGCTGACTACCCGCTTCGCAGATAATAAAAAAATCGGCTACCGCTTCCGGTATCTTTCGCATATCCAGCGAAATAACATTTTGCCCTTTTTTTTGTTGAATTGCGTGGATAATAGTTTTGATGATCTTCGAATTCCTTGTTAACCGGGCCACCGTTTTCTTTTTGCGGGTAGTGAGTAAAGCCAATTGTTCCAATAATCAAATAATTTTTTGTGAATGAATCTTTTTGAGCGATTCTTATGATTATGAGACGAACGTGTCTGTATTTTATTTTAACCGGCAAATATGCCGGCTGCTCGCTTCATTATTATTCCTCTCGCTGCTCAATTATCTTTGTCAAAAATAGTAATTAATTGCCACTCAATCCCGCTACCAATCACATAGGAACACCATTTATTGAACTGCAATCGGTTGACAGTACCAATAATTATGCCCTTGGCCGGGTGCATGAAGGAATGGCATATCATGGAACCTGTTTTTTTGCTCATGAGCAAACCGCCGGAAAAGGTCAACGTGGCAAATTGTGGATCGCAAACAAAGATGTTAATATCACTCTGAGTATTGTTCTGAAACCCGATTTTTTACAACCTTTTCAGCAATTTCAGCTAAGTGCCTGTGTGGCAGCGGCAATACAGCAATTTTTAAGTAAGTACACAGGTGATGTAATAAGGATCAAATGGCCCAATGATTTGTATTGGAAGGATAGAAAATTGGGAGGGATTTTGATCGAAAATATCGTCAGAAACCGGAAGTCTGAAGTCAGTTGCATTGAATGGTCGGTGGCCGGAATTGGCATCAATGTCAACCAAACAAAATTTCCCGAAGACCTTCCAAACCCGGTTTCCTTAAAACAAATCACAGGGAAAAATTTTGACCCGGTAGGATTAGCTAAAGAGCTTTGCCAGTCCGTTGATCTTTCTTATAAAAAATTAATGAATGAAGGGATGGAACCCATTCTTGAGCAATACAATAAATTTCTTTTCAAAAAAAACGAAACTATAAAACTCAAAAAAGACAACAGGGTTTTTGAAGTTATCATTAAAGCCGTTGAAAAGACGGGTCAGCTTGTTACTGAGCACGCCTTTGAAGAACGATTTAATTTCGGCGAAATAGAATGGCTGATATAAAAATCATATTGACCCCCATCGTAAAAGCGGGTTACTTATTACTGCTTGTTTTTTTATTCCTGAACAAAATAAAATTTCGTGTCAGAGTGAAACCCCAGCGAAACTGACCTTTACCCCATGACTCTGTGGTGCGTGTAAGAAAACGATTTTCGAGAATATTGCGGGCATTGGTAAAATTCATATGAAAGACATGCCCCTGTGTCAGTATTTCGATTCCGATACCAAATACATCTTTTGGAGTAACACCGTTGTTCTTCCAAAAATCAATACTTTCATCTGAACGGAAAGAATGAAAATAATCAGAGATAATTACAAATCTTTTGGTGATTGGCAATCTTATAGCACCGCCAATTGCAAATAGGTTATTTTGATCACCCGGTATTACGTAATTAGTGTGTAAAAATGTTGCACTTAATTGCAGGCTTATTGAACCAAATCTTCTTGCAATCATCAATTGCAGTAATTCACTTAAACGATCTGAAGAACTAATAAAAGAAGCCTCTCTTCCATTTGCTGTGTCCACTTTCTGAGCAGTTGATACCACGTTAGCATATGTTGTAAGAGAAAAAGGGAGGCCATTCGGCTCCTGCCTCATAAATTGATATTTAAGTCCTGCCTCGTAAAAATGAGCTATCGGGCCAGAACCTACTGTGTGCTGAAGCAATAAATTCAGGCGATTACCTAACCCAATCTGAAATCCGATCTGCGCATCACTGGGAACATCTAAACCAAAAAAATTTTTAATACCACCAGCATTACCGGCAATATCTCCGAAATTATGTATGACGGTAAACGCCATAACTCCTTTGCGTAATACTTCTACTGTTTTGGCATTGATCAACCGTTGTCCATAAAAAACTTTCAAGGCAGGTCTTTCTTCACCGGATGCCCATTTTGTACTGTCGATTTCATTTGATATATCAACGATTGCTGTGTCTTTTTTAATCGTTGTATCATTCTGCGCAAATAATTTTAAAGAGATACAGAAGCAAAGCAATAAGAATTTCCCTTTCATGATAGTTAATTTATAGTAAGAGGATATTTTTTACCACAACGTACTAGTAAAAAGAAAGGTTGCCCAAAAGTCTTGTCAATGAACCGGAATGCCAATTAGTTTTTCATAGCTTTAACGATCTCTTCTGCATGAGTTTTATTTTTCGGGCGGGTAAAAATTTTTCGAATGATCCCTTTTTCATCAATTACAAACGTTGTGCGAAGCACGCCCATATATTCATGGCCAAATAATTTTTTCTGATCCCATACGCCATATTTTTCCAGGATCGTATGATCAGGATCGGCAATCAATGTAAAAGGAAGATTAAACTTTGTTTCAAATTTCCGATGGCTTTCTTCATCGTCGGGGCTTACCCCTATTACTTCAAAACCATTTTTCTTTAATAAACCATAATTATTCCGCAGGTTGCAGGCTTGTATGGTGCAGGTAGGTGTATCATCTTCAGGATAAAAATAAAGGACAATCTTTTTGCCTTTATAATCCGACAAAGAAATTTTCTTCCCGTTTTGATCTTTGCCGCTGAATACAGGAGCCTTATTCCCTTCTTTTAGTGTAACCATTTTGCCTTGTTGGTTTTCCTTTAGAGCTATTTTTTGCTTTAGATGAAAATGTCTGGCCAAACAGTGGAAGTGAGTAAAAAATTACACTCAGGCTGATCAGCCAGTTTCTTTGCATAAAGGTAGGAAGCATGGGTTAATGATGAATAGTTAGCGATAAATGCAGGGACCGGGCTAATAAAAGCGATCCAGGGACACAAATGCAGGCAACCTGCCCTTAACCGGGGGCGTTTATAATACCCATAATATGGTATTGTAATTTGTGGCACGAAATTTTAATTTAGCTAACTTATTTATTAATGAAGGCAAAAGAAGACTAATGAAAACAATTTTTTACAAAATGATATTTACGATGATCCTGGTAGCCGGAATTTTTGTTGGTGTCATTAAAGGACAGGAGGCAAGGCAAAAATGGGTAGGCAAAAAGAAAATGAAATACGAAGAAAAGAGGACTATTCCTAAAAATATCAAAGAGGATAATTCATTGGTAGCGCTTGATGAAATTGAAATGGCCACTTATCATAGCTAATCAACACTGCTTTAAATTTTTTCTCAATCCATCCATAAAAACACTTCGTTTCCCTTACTTTTGCGCAATTTGTTTTTTCGCTCCTAACAAAACAAAATGCCAAAAGATACTTCAATTCAATCAGTCCTTATTATTGGTTCCGGCCCTATTATTATTGGCCAGGCTTGTGAATTCGATTATGCAGGAAGCCAGGCAGCAAGAAGTTTGCGTGAAGAAGGTGTAAAGGTGATTCTTATTAACAACAACCCTGCTACAATTATGACGGATCCGATGATGGCAGATAAAGTTTATTTACTGCCATTGACGGTGGAAAGCATTGAAAAAATTTTACAGGAAAATAAAATTGATGCTGTGCTGCCAACTATGGGCGGACAAACGGCGCTTAATCTTGCAAAAGAAGCGGAAGACCTTGGTGTTTGGAAACAGTATAATATAAAATTGATCGGTGTTGATATTAAAGCGATAGAAAAAGCTGAAGACAGGGAAAAGTTTCGTCAATGGATGATCGAATTAGGAGTTCCGGTTGCGCCTGCAAAAACGGCTAACTCATTTTTAGAAGGAAAGGAATTCGCTCAACAGATCGGTTTTCCGTTAGTGATCCGTCCCTCATTTACACTGGGGGGAACGGGTGGCGGCTTTGTACACGATAAAGATGAGCTTGATGAGGCATTGAACCGTGGTTTACAGGCCTCCCCTATTCATGAAGTGCTTGTAGAAAAAGCGGTGCTGGGCTGGAAAGAATTTGAATTAGAATTACTACGTGATGCAAATGATAACGTAGTTATTATTTGCAGCGTGGAAAATTTTGATCCGATGGGTGTGCATACGGGCGATTCTATTACAGTGGCCCCTGCCATGACGCTGAGTGATACTGCCATGCAGTTAATGCGCAACACAGCTATCCGTATGATGCGTGACCTGGGAAATTTTGCAGGGGGATGTAATGTACAGTTTGCTCTGAATCCCGATACCGAAGAAATCATTGCTATCGAAATTAATCCACGTGTAAGCCGTTCATCTGCTCTTGCATCAAAAGCAACCGGGTATCCGATTGCAAAAATTGCCGCCAAGCTTGCTATCGGTTATAGCCTGGATGAATTGGAAAATCAAATCACCAAAACTACTTCGGCCTATTTTGAACCTGCATTGGATTATGTAATTGTAAAAATACCGCGCTGGAATTTTGATAAATTCAAAGGAGGAAATGATACGCTTGGCCTGCAAATGAAAAGTGTTGGCGAAGTAATGGCTATCGGGCGAAGTTTTACTGAAGCAGTTCAAAAAGCTTGTCAGAGCTTAGAGAATAATGCTGTTGGATTGGGGTATTATGGAAAAAGCCTGATCAAGGCAGAAGATGTTCTCGAACATATCAAAACTCCAAAATGGGATCGCATTTTTCGTATCAAGGATGCGTTGATGATGGGCGTAAGTGTAAATACCATCGCTAAAGCTACAGGTATTGACCGTTGGTTCATTTATGAAATTCAAAATATCTGCAACATTGAAAAAGAAATTACGAAATACGATTTGGATACCCTGCCCATTGAGCTACTCCGGCAGGCAAAAGTAAATGGCTTTAGCGATGAGCAGATCTGTCGTATTATGCAGCATGGTGAAGAAGATGACGTTTATAAAAAAAGAAAAGACGCAGGGATTACAAGGGTATACAAAATGGTAGATACCTGCAGCGCTGAATTTGAAGCAAAAACTCCTTATTTCTATTCGACATTTGAGGAAGGACATAGTAACGAGAGTAAGGTTTCAAATAAAAAGAAAATCATTGTTCTTGGCTCCGGACCAAACAGGATCGGACAGGGAATTGAATTTGATTATTGTTGCGTTCATGGTTTGCTGGCGATAAAAGAATGCGGTTATGAATCCATCATGGTTAATTGTAATCCGGAAACTGTCTCTACAGATTTTGACATGGCTGACAAACTTTATTTCGAGCCGGTTTATTGGGAACATTTATGGGAGATCGTTGAGCATGAAAAACCGGATGGAGTAATTGTCCAGCTTGGCGGACAAACCGCTTTAAAATTAGCACAACGCTTACATGAAAAGGGAATTAAGATCGTCGGTACATCTTTCGACAGCCTTGACATTGCAGAGGACCGTGGCCGCTTCAGTGACATGCTGAAGGACCTGGACATTCCCTATCCCAATTACGGAACCGCACATGATGTAGATGAAGCCGTTGAAGTGGCACACAAGGTTGGTTATCCTGTATTGGTTCGCCCAAGCTATGTATTAGGTGGGCAGAGAATGCGTATTGTGATCAATGATGATGAGCTTGAAAAAGCAGTCGTAAGCCTGTTGAAACATATTCCGGGTAATAAGATTCTTGTGGATCATTTTTTAGATCGTTGCCAGGAAGCAGAGATTGATGCGATTTTTGATGGAGAAGATTTTCACGTGATGGGAGTGATGGAACATATTGAGCCTGCAGGTATTCATAGCGGCGACAGTAATGCCGTATTACCTGCATTTAACCTGACGCCGTTGGTGGTAACAACCATGGAATTTTATGCTGAAAAAATCGCAAGAGCCTTAAAGATAAAAGGCCTGATCAATGTTCAGTTTGCCATAAAAGATGGAAAAGTATATGTGATCGAAGCCAACCCCAGGGCTTCACGAACAACTCCGTTTATTGCAAAAGCCTATCAGATTCCTTACCTCAATATCGCTACTAAAATTATGCTGGGTGAAAACAAATTGAACGATTTTAAGTTTGAAAAGAATTTACAGGGCTTTGCCATTAAAGAACCGGTGTTCAGTTTTGAAAAATTCCCCGGTGTCAGCAGGGAACTTGGACCGGAGATGAAATCAACAGGAGAGGCCATCAGGTTTATTAAAGATCTTCGTGATCCTTATTTCAGACAGTTGTATAAAGACAGAAGTATGTACCTGAGTAAATAATATACACTATCAGTATCTATAAAATCTGCTGGCTTAATTTTTTTATTTTACGCGAAAAAATAACCAGGCCATGCATAAACAAATTGGATGGTCAGCCATGGAACATCCTGATTCCTTTTCCACCTTTTTTCATTACATCCATCAAAATCCTTTGATCTTTAGCCCTGGTCAATAAAATTGGGAATTTTGCTCATTTCCTGATCATGCTTGATTCAGAAGCGGCACTCTTTGCAATCAACAATTGGCTTTTGAACTATCACCATTCGTCAGAGAAAGTTTTTACACTCTTTTATATCAGGTAATTGAAGAAAGGAAAACAAGGAATATTCTTTAATAAGAACGGTCAGACCGCTTTCAGCGTTCAGGCCGTTCTTCCCGTAATTTTATAAAGGCTGCACGTTTTGGAGCAGGGAAAGGAATGTCATTCCCTTTGATCCCATGCCATAACACAATATTGAATTCAAGATCCGGCACGGCATCTTCTTTAGTGAGATCAAATTTTTCCGATCGCTGTTGCCATTCGTTAATAGCGACATTCTTTTCCGTAATATCAATTTTTGCCGGCAAAGATACAAATGGAGTAAGGTTGGCTGTGGATAAAAAACATCTCCACATCGGTTCGGCTGCTGCATCATATTGTGTCATGGGTGGCATGCCTAAAATAAGTTCGATGGTACGAAGCATGGAAGAAGTAGCATACATGGTATGATCCACAAATCCTCTTTTTACTAATCCGCCTGCAACATAGGCAGTAGTACGATGAGCATCCACATGATCGGGACCATTTTGTGCATCATCTTCGACGATAAAGACTACACTCTCTTTCCATAACCTGCTCTTGCTTAAATATTCGATGAACATACCCACGGCAAGGTCATTGTCGGCAACATGAGCAAATGGTGTAGGTCTTCCTTTTTTCAAACCTTCGGTATGATCGTTAATAAAGCGAAGAGAATTGAATTGCGGCACTGCATTATTTGAAAGCAGGGAATCAAATTCTTTTTTCCATTGATAAAAACGGGTAGTGTCTCTCACCGTTTGATCCCAACTTGTAAAGTACGGGCAAAAATGATTTTCAAGAACGGGGATATTCGCTTTATAATCGTCTGCAAATTCCCCATAAGTACGATAACTGATTCCGGTTCTTTTACATTGATCCCAGATAAAGCCGTCTTTATTGTTGGCAATTTTCCTTGTCCCTTCGCCATCATAATCACCGCCACGGTCTCCATATTTGGTTGGCCAGTTTTTTTCAAGATAATCTGTGGCATAAGCACCCATACTCCAGTTATGCCCATCGGCACTTACTTCACCATCCACATAAAAATTATCGAGTAATACAAATTCTTTTGCCAGCTTATGTTGATTCGGCGTAATTTTTTCACCAAATAAAACGAGCGAAGTATCTCCGTTACCTTCTTTTATATCACCCAGTACCTGGTCGTAGGTTCTGTTTTCCTTAATAATATAAAACACATATTTGATCGGCGATTTTTCACCCACTTTCATGGGAATCGGATTTCCTGCTTGACCACTACTCATCAATTCTTTTTCTTTATGATAAGGAGTATTGTTATAAACAGCCTGTGAAAAAACACTAAGCTGTTCCGTTGCCGGCTCGTTAATGATACTCATGGTTCCTTTAAATAAACCGGCTATGTATTGATTGACCAGCTTACCACCCTGGTAAACTACTTCTTCTCTTTTCCGTGTTGGATTGGGTCCCAGCGGGTTTGCCTTCGATGAAAAGCCTTTTCCATTAGAAACAAAAATCCTTTTACCAATAACCTTCACATTAGTGGGATACCAACCGGTGGGGATAAAGCCTTTACTTTTACTAAAGCCTGGTTTGCTTATGTTAAATACGGCCAAACAATTATTATCAGCATTGGCAATGTATAAGGTTTTTTCATCTTCGCTTAATGCTACGCCGTTTGAAGTAGAACCACTGGGCGAATTTGGATATAAAGCGGCATTGAGTGTTTCGATAACCCGGCGCTGGCTGGTATTAATAACAGAAACCGAATTATCATTCGCATTGGCTACAAATAAATAATTACCATTTTTAGTGAGGCAGATCTCATTCGGATTATCACCGACTGCGATCTCGCCGGAAAATTCTCTTGCCTGGGTGTTATAGATATAGATCTTGTCGCAACCCCAGCAACTGATATACAAAAGCTTTTTATCAGGGGACAATAAACAGGCATACCCCTCGCCACCTAATTTCTTGGTCTGTTGAATTTTTTTTGTTACCAGATCGATTACGTATAATGAATCATTTTCTTTAGTTACCACGTACAACAAATTCTTTGACTCGTCAATATCAATTCCGGCAGGTGAAATTTTTCTTGGCCATTTATCTCCCAATTTTATACTGTCTTTTAAAATCAATTTATTATTTGCCAGGGCATACTTTAATATCCAGTTGTCATGACCGCCCGAGGCATAAAGAAATTTTTCATCAGCACTGAATTTTAATCCGTACCATGATTTTGGGATTACAGTAGTATTGAGAATTTTTTCATTTTTTACATCGATCAACTGCAGCGATTGTTTACTTTGTCCATTGTTGGTTACGGCAATATATTTTTTTGAAGAAGAAATTGCAATATTTAACGGCAAGTCTCCAAGGGGCAGGCTTTTGCCTGCGGGGGTAAGACTCCAGCCATTGGGAAGCCTTATTCTTTTTGCTTCAAGCTGCTGAAGGGTTTGAGAAACGGAATAAAGAGAAAGGAAGGAAAGGAAACAAAGAAGGGAAAGTTTTCTCATGTGTAATAATTGATGTTTAAAGATACGATGGGAGAGGCTAAATCCTTATGTTACCAGACTTGTTAATAATAAAATACTTACCACAAAATGGTATTGAATATAAACAAGAGCCTGGTTAGCTTTTGTAAATGTACGCTGGCTATATTCCTGCCTGGAAGAAGGCTCCGTTTATAAGGTGTTTGTTGCCACTGATTGCCGGGATTATTTTGCAATGGCATCTACAATTACCTGTGCAGACAGGGTGGTTTGCCTTTTTATTTTCATTCTTTTTACTACTATTCTTGTTTGTATTGCCCTACTTTAATCTCTACAGGTTTGCAGCAGTAAGTGGGGTTGCTATCATTATTTTTTTTCTTGCCCTTGGGAGTTTACTTGCATGGTATAAAGATATCCGGCACAATGATCAATGGCTGGGAAAAACTTATCAAAAAACGTATACAGTGATTGCTACTTTACGCGAACCCCCGGTTGAAAAAATTAATTCATATAAAATACCTGCAACAGTTACAGCAATAAGTAAAGCTGGTGAGCTTACACCTGTAAAAACCGGTATAATTATTTATTTGAAAAAGAATGCATCCATTCTTTCGCTGGATTATGGTTCACAGATCATTTTTTTAAAGCCATTACAGGAAATTAAGAATGCAGGTAACCCCGGCGGTTTTGATTACAAACAATATTGCCTGTTCCAGGGTATTACTCACCAGGTTTACCTTGATTCCGGTGAATTTGTCCTGATTAAGAAAAAAAATGAAGCCCTGGTAGCAAAAACTTTGTTCTTAATCCGGATGAAAGTACTTTCCATTTTACGATCGTACATAAAGCCCGGTAAAGAACAAGGACTGGCAGAAGCATTATTGATTGGTTACAAAGATGACCTGGATAAGAATCTTGTTCAATCTTATTCCAATACCGGCGTCGTACATATCATCGCTATTTCAGGTTTGCACCTGGGATTGATCTATTGGCTGTTGGTACAGCTTTTCAGGCCTTTTAAAAAAAGAAAAAGTTTTAAATGGCTTATCCCGGTCATTATTTTATCGTGCTTATGGCTATTTAGTTTATTGGCAGGAGGTCAACCCTCTGTTCTGCGTTCCGCCGTGATGTTTACCTGCATCCTTCTATCAGAAATTCTTTCAAAAAAAACTTCTATTTATAATACGCTGGCACTCTCTGCATTCGTATTGCTCTGTATTAATCCTTACTGGCTTTGGGATGTAGGCTTCCAGCTTTCCTACACGGCGGTATTGAGCATTGTCATTTTTATGAGGCCGATCTATAATTGGTTCTGCATAAAGAATAAAATACTGGATTTTATCTGGAAATTAAATGCCGTAAGTATTGCAGCACAGTTGTTAACAACACCATTAAGTATCTATCATTTCCACCAATTCCCGAACTTCTTTTTGCTGACAAATTTCGTTGCAGTACCCTTGTCCAGCCTGGTAGTATTGGGTGAAATCGTACTTTGCCTTTTTTCATTTATTCCATTCCCCGCAGACATTCTGGGAAAAATATTGTTATGGTTACTTTGGTTAATGAATTCATACATAGAAAGAATCGAACTTTTACCCGGGTCTTTATGGGATGGCATGCAGATAAGTATTTTACAAGCCTGCCTGTTAGTATTGATCGTTGCGGGTTTTGGATTTTGGTTTCTTGAAAAACAAAAAAACGGTGCGTGGATAGGTATGATCGCAATGATGGGTTTCGTTTTTCTCAGAAGCTTTTCATTCTATCAATCCGGTCAGCAACAAAAAATTATAGTGTACAATATTCCAAAACACCACGCCATCGATGTACTTGACGGAAGAAATTATTTTTTTATTGGTGACAACAATTTGCTTACTGATGATTTTATCATAAATTTTTACATACAGCCGTCAAGAATTTTACATCGCGTTGAAGCAGCAAATGAGTCACAAACTTTTTTTAAAAAGGAACAACTCCTCGGCGTTGGGTCAAAACATATACTTCTGGTTGATGATAGTTATTATTTTGAAAATATTACCGGGAAAAAGATTGATCTCGACCTGGTTATTGTTTCAAAAAATCCCACATTCTATTTACCAGGGCTGGCAGAATCCTTCAATATAAAAAAGATAGTTTTCGATGGCTCAGTTCCTTCATGGAAATTAAAGTATTGGATCCGCCATTGCGATTCATTACATATACCCTGGCATGATACAGCTGAGAAAGGTGCTTTTGTGATGAACCTGAATTAACTTAGATTTGCGGCTTCTAACGATTCATGCCACGGTTTAGAACCGTGGCATGATTATTCAATCAAACGAGCATGAATAAAAAAATTCGTACAGCGCTTATTTCTGTTTTTTATAAAGACGGTCTCGAGTCCATTGTAAGATCCTTATCTGAATTGAGTGTTACAATCTACTCTACCGGCGGCACACAAAAATTCATTGAAGAACTGGGTATAAACGTAATCCCGGTTGAAAATCTTACTTCATATCCTTCCATTCTTGGAGGCAGGGTCAAAACATTACATCCCTCTGTATTTGGCGGAATTTTAGGAAGAAGAGATAATGAAACCGACGTAAAAGAAATGCAGCAATATGATATACCGGAAATTGACCTGGTAATTGTCGGCTTGTATCCTTTTGAAGAAACGGTCGCTTCTGCGAACGATGAAAAAACGATCATCGAAAAAATTGATATTGGCGGTCCTTCTATGATCCGCGGCGCTGCAAAGAATTTTAAAGACGTGGTTGTGATCGCTGCACAAAATAATTATGCTGAGCTGGAAAAAATTTTAAATGAACACAACGGAGAAACAACATTAGAGCAAAGAAAAAGATTTGCAGCCCTGGCTTTTGAAATAGTGAAGAAATATGATATAGCCATCAGCAATTATTTTAATGCAGATAATAATACAAGAGCGCTTCAAACAAAAACGCTACGTTATGGTGAAAATCCTCATCAGCAGGCGCTCTTCAAAGGAAACCCGGAGGAAATATTTATTCAATTGCATGGGAAAGAGCTTTCATACAACAACCTTGTCGATATTGACGCCGCGATTCAATTGGTCAAAGAATTCAAAGACGTAACCTTTGCGATCATCAAGCATACCAATGTTTGTGGCATTGCATCCCGGGTAACCACTGCCGATGCATGGAAAGCCGCCCTCGCCGGCGATCCGGAAAGTGCCTTTGGCGGCGTATTGGTGAGCAACAGTCTCATTGATAAAGAAACGGCCAATGCTATTAATGAACTATTTTTTGAAGTGCTGATAGCCCCGGTATTTGAAAAAGAGGCAATTGATATTTTGAAGTCAAAGAAGAACAGGATACTGTTGCAGCAAAAATTGGAAATCGAAAATGAAATCCCGGTAGCTGCCAGGACTGAAATGTACAGATCATTGTTAAACGGGGTGTTGATTCAAAGTATTGATAAAGGGAATTTCAGCAAATGGGAAGAAGCAGGTGGCAGGGATACAACAGATGCAGAAAAACAAGATCTCCTCTTTGCAAATCTTGTTTGCAAGCATTTAAAAAGTAATGCCATTGCATTGGTGAAGAATAAACAGCTTATCGGCAAAGGGTGCGGGCAAACCAGCCGTGTAGATGCATTGAGACAATCTATTGAAAAAGCCAAACAATTCAATTTTGATCTGAAGGGTTCGGTATTGGCAAGCGATGCTTTTTTTCCTTTTGATGATTGTGTAAAGCTGGGACATGAAGCGGGGATCGCAGCATTTATTCAACCAGGAGGTTCAATCCGTGATAATGATTCTATTGAATATTGTAAACAAAATAACCTGGCAATGGTGATGACAGGAATGAGGCATTTTAAACACTAGGCTGAACCATGATTTGAGTAAAAGAGTCCCGTAAATGCTGGAACAAAGGCTGAATAAAATTATTGAGCCTGAGGCAGGATAGGTATCATAAAAAATTAAACTTTACTACTAAAGATGTCTTTTTTAAATATTTATAAAAATTTCGCTGGAGAATCGTTTAAAAAATTATCGGGATACAATCCTTTAACAATCCGCAAAAAAGGCACCAGAGTAAAAGCAATTTTTGCCCTGGCTCTGGTTTGTTTTTTCTGGGGTACAACATGGCTGGCATCAAAAGAAGGTGTACGGCATATGCCAGCACTACAATTGGCTGGCATCAGGCAAACCATCGCCGGCTTATGTTATGTAATCTTCTTTTTGACCAGGGGGGCAAAATTGCCCAGGGGAAAAGAATGGGTACCGATTCTTGTATTGAGTTTTTTGAATTTTATTTTGAGTAATGGTCTCAGTACATGGGGAGTACAATATATTTCGGCAGGCCTTGGTTCCATCATGGGTGCTATTTTTCCGCTCTGGCTGGTTGTGATAGGTCTGTTTTCTGTCAAAGAAAAAATTCCCGGCAGGGCCATCATTGGTTTGTTATTGGGTTTCTTCGGGGTCTGTATTATTTTTTATGATCACCTGCAGGATTTTCTTGATGCTGATTTTCGATTCGGAATTATTCTGTCAGTAATTGCCACATGGACCTGGGCATTCGGTACCTTGTATACAAAAAAACAAGCAGCCAATTTTAATCCTTATTTTAGTTTGGGTTTGCAAATGCTTATATCGGGCATTTGTTTATCATTTTTAATGCAGATAATTAATTCTCCCCACATAAAAACAGCAATACCTTTTTCAGAAATTCCATGGAAATCATGGGCAGCCATTGCCTACCTGGTAATTTTTGGTTCCCTGATCGCATTCATTGCTTATTTATATGCTCTGCAGAATTTACCAACCGAACAGGCATCAGTATATGCATACATCAACCCGATGGTAGCCGTATTGTTTGGATGGCTGATCTTAAGTGAAAAGCTTACCGTGTTTATTGCAGTGGGTGGAGCAGTAACCTTACTGGGAGTGTACCTCGTAAACAAAGCCTTTAAAACATTGCCCGCAACGGAACAACCGGAAACGGAAGGAATATAATTCACCAGGCGACATTGCTACTATCGAGCTTTGTTAGTGTCGCATGCCGACGCAACGGCCGGCATCCCCATATTTATCGTCGGGACCCTTGTACCTTTTTACTGCTACTGAGCATTTTTTGCAAATACAATAAACTGTTCATACGCTTCTCTCCATCCTGCAAATAATTTATCAGTGCCAAGAAAGGTATTGTGCCAGATAGTGATCATTGTCCCTGTTACCGATTTCACAACCATAAAATACTGTTTCATTTCTTCCAGCGCCTGTTGAGGAGAAAATTTCTGTTCAAAAAAAGAATTGGCATCCATAAAACAAAAAGGATAGAGTAATAATTTTGTTTGCTCCTCTTTTTCAAGATCGTACCAATAAAATGGTGAAGCAACTGAGGCCCTGAATCCATTAATGCTTCCGTAACCCATCGAGAAATCCGATTCAATACCTAATTCGATTAACTGCCGGTATGTTTGGGGTAAAGTAAATCGGATATAATGCTGACGGGAAGACCGGATGGGGCAACCACTGATATGGCTCAGTTTCAGGATTTCATATTTTAATAAAGCAGGTTTATCACCGCTTTGCCAGGAAGGGTGAATCCCTGTCTCATATTTTTCTGCATGCTGCCGGATCAACTGTTGCAAGGTTTGTTCTTTCGACAGGATATTCCGGTCATATTTCCCGGTCTTTTCAGCTAACAGAAAAAAATACCGTGGCTTCAATTGATAACGCTGGTGCAGTTCATCCATCCATTTATATGAATCGAAAGGATCCTGCAATACGCCACTCAGTACGCGTTTTCGTTCACCGATCTTTGACCACTGTCTCTTCACTATTGCTTTACCAATAGCACCCATTGTTCTCCACAAGCTTTTATATTTATATGAAAATGCTTCGTCAATATCGTAAGTAGGTATTAAGCTGAATGTTGCGGATCGAATATTGGGCATTGGAAATTTATCCTTTAGCTTTCTTTTCAATTCTTCCATCCATTTATTCACCAATGGGATAGCGAGAAACCCCTCTTTGAACGCCAATGAATTCTGGTGTGCATACCTTCCATACTTGTCTTGTTGGTGTGGCAGATATTCTTCATAACGACTCAATAAATAAAAGGAGGCAGCAAAAATATCGAAGGGGAGATCACCTTCTGTTCTGAAAAAAGCCTTGTACTCATTCGTTTTAAAACATTCAATTTTCTGCCGGCGGAGACCCGTCTCTCCTAATAATGAATGAGGTTGCAACCACAACTCATCAGCCGTGATCCTTGCAGGACTATAGTTCAATCGGGCGCCTTCATATTTTTTAAATACTTCTATATCGGTAGTAAGCCGGAATGCTTCGCCGGCTATTTCTTTCCCGATAAAATTGGAAATATAGCGAAGACGGGGAGATATGGTAGAACTGTAAAAAAGCATGTATCAGCTTCTGTGAAAAACATAATAATCGGTCTCCGGCGAAATAGTGAATGTATCCAATACAAAATATTCTTTTGTCAATTGCAGGATCTTGTCTCTATCAGGAATCGGATATGGATGCTCTTCTTTCCGCAGGAAATACCACAAGTGTTGTGTAATGCTTCTCCTGATCTTATTGTTAAATTGCGATATTGTTCTTTTTTTTAAATGGGGTAATGAGACAATCAAAACAGCCCCCGGCTCTGCAATTTCATACAATTTCTTAAACATGATCCGGCGTTGAAAAGGTTTTATATGCTCCAGTACATCCAGTAACAGGAGTTGGGTATAGGAATGCTTCACCTTGTTTTCGGTGATGATATTCGTACAGATAAAATTCCCTTTATAGCCCTGTTTGTCAAACAATGCTTGCGCAAGCCCGATAAACACATCACTGGTATCGATGCCCGTAACGATATATCCATTTCTGGCCAGCATTACTGCCTGTCGCCCGAAACCACAACCTATATCCAATACGGCATCTTCTTTACTAAAATGAGCGGTTATCAATTCCTGCTGTTGTCTTATTCTATTCTTCATTTCCCTATACACTCTTCCTTTCTCTTCATAGTCGGTCGTCCACAATTCAGGTTCTGGGCAGGCAAGAATACATTGCCTGTTCAATACGCCGAAATGATTGTAATAATCAACCTGGTCTGGCACAAAAAATTTTTATTGCTAAAAATAAATGAAATAGCCGGCGAATCACTCACCGGCTATTTCAAAAGGGTTGTTTCACCTGTTACCGAATTTCTCTCTCCATATCTGGTTAAATGATTTTTTTGGAAACTCAATTTCACTGCGATGTTTTTTCCAGTCTTTCACAAATGTATTAACCGCCCAATTTTTCATTTTACTGCTTCCCAGGTTCATGAACTTACGATGCAACATTGCCTGTTTCCAGAATTTCCATGCCGTGCGTTCCCCAAAACTGCTACTGCCACTATCCACGGCTTCGTGCCTGTTTTCCAATAATAATTCATGCAGGTTAATTTTTACCGCACATACTTCCGTACAATTACCGCAAAGTGAAGAAGCATAACTTAAATGTTTCCATTCATCCATCTGTTTTAAATGCGGGGTAATTACTGCGCCGATGGGACCGCTATAGGTAGTGGAATAAGAATGACCACCAATATTTTTATACACAGGGCAAGCATTCAAACAAGCACCACAACGGATACAATACAAGCTTTCTCTCGCCTTTTCATTTGCAAGAATATTTGTACGGCCATTATCAAGAAGTATCACATACATGTCATCCGGTCCGTCTGTTTCTCCCTCCTGTCTTGGTCCTGCAACAATTGTATTATAAACAGTAATTTTTTGTCCCGTGCCATAGGTGGCCAGTAGTGGCCAGAACAATGCAAGATCAGTAATTGATGGAATTATCTTTTCAATTCCAACAACCACGATATGTGTTTTTGGCCAGGCACAGCTTAACCGGGCATTCCCTTCATTTTCTGTTACAGCAATTGCGCCCATATCGGCAATGATAAAATTTGCACCGGTAATTCCGACTTCTGCACAGGTATATTTTTCACGAAGGATCTGTCTTGCAACCAGTGTGAGTTGTTCCGGAGTAAGCGTTGGATCAGTACCCAATTTTTCTGAAAACAATCTGGCTACATCCTCCTTACTCTTGTGCATAGCAGGAGTAACAATATGGTAGGGCGGTTCATTATCTAATTGCTGAATGTATTCACCCAGGTCTGTTTCTATGCTCTCAATATTATGTTGCTCTAAAAAATCGTTTAAATGAATTTCTTCTGTCACCATGCTCTTGCTCTTCACAATACTGCGGCAATTTTTTTCCCGGCAAATTTTTAAAATCTCTTCCTGTGCCTGTTCCGCAGTTTCAGCCCAAATTACTTTGGCTCCGCGTTTAGTTATAGCGGTCTCAAATTTTTCCAATTGCTTGTCAAGCGATTCAATTGCTTTCCATTTTATATTCTTAGCTTTCTCCCGCGCAAGATTTACATCAGCAAATTGCTCTTTACCCTGGGGCACTACAGCATTGTACCTCCCAATATTAAAATTGATCTTCCGGCGATGATCTTTATCCTCTGCTTTAATTATGCTCTTTGCTATAAAATCCGATGCTGTTTCTTTCACGAAATAATTTTTATTTTACCAGCTTTTATGCCCTGTTCAACACCTGTTGTGTCACTCACTTGTACGCCAACAATGCTATTAAGCTATACCGAAGTATCGGCAATACTCTTTTTCTCTTTATCTCTTAGCTTCTTTTTACCTATTCTATCAAGCGTGTCATAAAACTCCTGGCCGTATTTTCTGATTATGGCTTCTTTTAAAAACTCATACGCAGGCACCTGCAATTTTTTTCCAAGCCCGCAGGCGGGATTACAAAGTTTTTCTCTTGGTTCGTAATTCATGGTTTCATAATCGCCATGCTTTTCGTTGTTGGCAATAATCGGGAACAAATGACAACTGATCGGTTTTTTCCATCCGATAGCTATCGGATGGGTTTTTTCATCATAATAAGCCTGCTCAAAAGCGCATTTGATAATACCATCTTTACCGCGGATACCATAAACGCAAATTTCTGAGTCATTGTCCAATGTAGGAGTTACCCAGCCAAACTTCTTATTATAAACGTATTTTCCTTTTTTTTCTATTTCAGCAATAGCGGCTTCTGTCAAATAAGGCTTTACTGTTTCATAAAGATCAAGGATAATATCCAGCTCTTCTTCATCAAGCGGAGCACCTGCATCGCCTTCTTCACAGCAGCCCCCCTTACATTTTGCCAGATCACAGACAAACTGTTTTTCAACAACATCATCACTCACTAAAACTTTATCAATTACAATCACAATAAAAGATTTCCAGCAAAAATAATCTTTTAACCCGGCAGTTACTCCTTACCGTTTAACAAAGTTCTGACCGCCCTTCAATATATATTTTATTTCCATTTAAATGTATTGATCAGGTGCCACAGATCCTTTTTCAGAAAATCATTTACAACACTGATGGAGTCTTCATTTGGAATGGCAGAAAAATATAAGGCGCCACGTAAAAAATGTTTTGTCGAATCGGTAAGAAAGAATTGATTAGCTGTTGCTGTATTGCCGGAAAGAGTAAAATACATTCCATGAACATTATCAGGATTAACGATCTCCTGCGACTCAATGGCCGAAGCTTTATAAGTGTGCTGTTTGTATGACATTTGAAAAGCATCGTTGACCAGGGAGTCAAAATTATTTTTGCCAATGATTTTATAGCTCACATGAACTCTTGCTGCAAACTGCGGAAAATCAATATTGATCCACCAGGGATTTTCGGGTCTGGTTTCGAAAAAAGTTGTATCCTTCACAATTTTGGCATACACCGGGTATTCAAAACTGTAGGGATAACCGGGTTGATCAAATTTCTGATATGATTTTTGCGGAAGATCAATTTTAAAATATCCTCTTTTTTTGCCAACAGTATAATCGCTGTTACAGGCAGACAAAATAATAAGAAAGAAAATAAAAAGAAATGTTTGAATAATTTGCTTCATCTTTCTTCGAAATGACTTTTTATGGTAACCTTTACCTGTAAAATGCGATTTTTATCTGATTCCAAAACCGTAAAATCAAAATCGCCGCAATGTATAACATCATTTACTTTCGGAAACTCTCCTGCTAACTCCAGGACCAATCCACCTAAAGATTCGCTGTCTCCTCTTACCCTGTCAAACGTATCCTGAGGAAGGTTCATTGTGCGGCACATGTCATGGATCATCGTTTTTCCAAGAAATACATAATTAAATTCATCCAATTTGCGATTGCCGGTTTCTTCTTCATCAAATTCGTCTTTAATATCTCCAATGATTTCTTCCAGGATATCTTCCAGGGTAACAATTCCGCTGGTACCCCCGAATTCATCTACTACAATGGCAAAATGTATCCTCTTGTTTTGAAAATCCCTGAGAAGATCTTCGATCAATTTTGATTCCGGCACAAAATATGGCTGACGCATCAGTTCCCGCCAATTGAAATCTGATAATTGATCCAGGTAAGGTATCAGGTCTTTCGTATTCAGAATACCCGCTATTTCATCAAGATTGCTTTTATAAACAGGCAGCCTTGAGTAATGTAATTCTTCAATTTTTTTGACCAGTTCTGAAAAGGTAGAGTTATAGTCAACACCACTGACATCCAATCGTGATCGCATGATCTGCTTCACTGAAATGTTCCCGAATTTTTCGATACCAATAAGTATATTTTTTTCTTCGATAGTTATTTCGTTTGATTTTTCCAGTTCCTGGATACCCGATGTTTGAATACGGTTAGCCCCTAACCGTTTTCCAATCCCGTCAGCAACTGAAACCATCCACCGGCTAATTCTTCTTAATAACAAATGAAGCGTTTCAATAATAAACGCAGAGCCATAAGCGAACCTCAGGTTATTTTGTGTAGCCCAAACCTTCGGCAAAACCTCACCAAAAAAAACCAGAATAAAAACAATGATAATGACACGGATTACAAGCTCAAAGACAAAATTCAGGTTATTAAAAAAATCTGTGTTATCAGGAAAAACTTTTATAGTGCCATAAGGGATGTATTGATTAATTAGAAAATTGGCAAGAATAATAATGCAGATATTGATAAACGTACCTGCAATCAGCATGGACGTATATACCTCTTTGGGTTCTTCAAGCAGGTCGGTAATGCGCCTGGCAGCCATATGCTGCTTAGTCTTCAGCATATTCACATCCTTGTTATGCAAAGAAAACAGGGCTACTTCTGCGCCGGAGATCACAAAAGTAAGGAGCAGTAAAGCAAGTAAGGCAATAATTAAAATAGTAGTTCCCTGCGGAGTGGCAGCCAGCAAAATGAAGGAAAGATGATCTTGAAAATACATAATGGCCGAAGGGCTATCCAATGCAAGGTTTTTTAGTGAGCAATTGTTAATTAGAAAGGCAGGTCATAGCCTGCCTGCTGATCAATAAAGCAAATTTATCGTTTTAAATGTTTTAATTAAAAGGGCAGGTCACCTCCTCCTTCCGGCGGCGTTTCTGTGCCAGTAACCCCTTCTATTCCTGAATGTTCTGAAGGTACAGAGGAAGAACCGCTATCGGTTCTCTTATCAAGCATTATAAGATTATCACCTACAACCTCTGTAGCAAACTTGCGATTTCCTTCTTTGTCCTCCCAACTTCTTGTTCGCAAGCGACCTTCAATATAAACGAGGCTTCCTTTGTGTAAATACTTTTGGGCCAATTCAGCCAGCCCCCTCCAAAGTACTACTGTGTGCCATTCTGTTTGCGAAACCAATTTCCCTGAGCGATCTTTAAAAGTTTCGGTCGTGGCTAAAGGAAATTTTGCAACTCCAATATTCCCTTCGAGAAATTGTACATCAGGATCCTTTCCCAGGTTGCCAATGAGCATTACTCTGTTTACGCCTCTCATACATTTATCTTTTGATTTTAAAAATTCGTCTTTAGGTTAATGCTCATTAAAATTAAATTTTTTACATGGAATTATAAATTTTTTTACCCCGATTCTTACACTCAAAAACACCAGGAAAGACTTTAAATTCCAAATTTCTCTAAGTATTGATTAATAAATTTAGGAAATGGATAATTTTTCACTTCAGATATGGTTACCCATACTATACCCGTTATTGTCCCTGGTTTTCGGTTAAGCTTTACCCTGATAAACTGACCCTGAATAAACTGGTGGGAAAGTTGTTGCCTGAAAATGGGTGAGGTATTTATTACTTTAAAAGAATTCTTTTGAAGCCAACCCGCTTTTTCGGCTTCTTTTAATAGTTTTTTTTTATCTGATTTTCCGATGGATTCAACTAATAAAAATTCAAACAGGTTGTGCCAGATGTCCTTGCCTGTTCTCTGGCGAATGACAAATCTTCCTTTATACTCTAATATTACATAATTAAACCATCTTTTTTTTATAACCGTTTTTTTAAGGTTAACCGGGTATGAAAAAACTTTGTTGCACAAAAAGGCTCTGCAATATTTATTAAAAGAACATTGTTCACACAATGGCAACGGTTTACAAACAACGGCCCCAAAATCCATGATGCCCTGGTTATGCAGAGCAGGTTGTTCTTTATCAAGCAATTCATTGGCAAGCAGGTTAAAATATTTTTTGCCTTCAGCAGTATCAATAGGTTTATTAATACCAAAAATTCTTGCAAGCACACGAAACACATTACCGTCAATTACGGCGCGGGGTTCATTGAAAGCGAATGAAGCAATAGCCGCAGCAGTATAGGGGCCGACTCCTTTTAATTTTTTCAGCTCTTCGTAATTACCCGGAAATTTCCCTTTAAGTTCCATCGATACATACCGGGCAGTTGCGATGAGGTTCCGGCATCTTGTATAATACCCAAGTCCTTCCCAAAGCTTATATACTTGTTGATCGGGAGCCTTTGCCAGCTTATGAATATCAGGAAATACCGTAATGAAATTCTGATAGTATTTCAATCCTTGTTCTACCCTTGTTTGTTGCAAAATGATCTCACTCAACCAGATCTTATAAGGATCTGTTTCACCTTTCCATGGCATTTGCCGGTCGTTATGCTCCTTGTCCCATTTAAGAAGGATTTTTGAAAAATTAAATAACTGTTTCCTTTTCATTCGATTCCTATTAGGCTTTTATAGCATATAAATAGCGTATGCAGAAGACGGGTTAATTTAGTTTTAAAAAAAATTCTACCTATTCTGTTGACAATCATATTATTTTGTCATAATTTGGATTCGTAAAACCAACTAAACTTTCAATTATGAGAAAAGCCGACCTGGTTAATCAAATCTCCGAAAAGACCGGAATACCCAAGGTAGATGTTTTAGTAACACTCGAAACTATGTTTAAAGAAGTAAAAGAATCTTTAGCAAAGGGTGAAAACATTTATATACGCGGGTTCGGCAGTTTTATTACCAAGAAAAGAGCTGCCAAAATAGGTCGTAACATAAAAAAGAATATTGCTGTTCACATCCCGGAACATTTTATTCCTGCATTTAAACCGGCAAAAGAATTTGTAGCTGATGTTAAAAAACTGAGTACAACAGCTCCTGCTAATACAGTTCAGCCCACAGATAACCTTTAATCTCAATTTTAAAATCCCCTGGAAATAGGCGGTAACAATCGCAGTCTTATTTCGCTGCACCGCTTTATTAGCCTAACTTTGCCGCTCCCAAAGAATTCCTTTGGAAGAAATATTTTATTTAGTGAAAAGACCGCAGTGGATCACATTGACGATTGGTATCGCATTAGTTGTAGTACTTTATCTTTTTGGAAGAACAGTTCCCGAAAAAAAGCCTGTCACGAAATTACCACCTGATATTTCAAATAATAGAATTTCTACAGATTCAATTCTTGCCCGGTCTAAACTGCGTTTAACACACGAACAAATACTAAGACTAAATTCTCTTGAGCATTCCGTTGTAAGAGGTGATATCAAGGAACAACAATTGAAGGTATTTCATCAATTGGCTCATTTCTGGCTTGATACGGGCCGCCTTTTTGAACCTTATGGTTGGTTTGAGGCAGAAGCTGCAAGATTGGAAAATTCAGAAAAAAGCCTCACCTTTGCCGCCCACCTGTTTTTAGAAAATCTGCGTGGAGAGAATGATCCGGCTTTACGAACCTGGAAAGCTCTGCAAGCAAAAGACCTGTTTGAAAGATCTTTGAAAATCAATCCGGATAATGATTCATCTGCCATTGGCCTGGGTGCTTGTTATATATTTGGAAATATCAGTACTACACCGATGGAAGGGATATTAAAAGTTCGGGCTGTGACCGAAAAAGACAGCAATAATACTTTTGCACAGGAAGTTTTGGGACATGGTTCAATGCTTTCGGGGCAATTTGACAAAGCCATTACCCGTTTTGAGACTGTATACAAATTGGCAAAAAATAATGTGCCAGTTCAATTGCAGGCATCGTTGATGCTGGCAGAAGCCTATGAAAGAAAATCCGATAAAGGATCAGCAATACATTGGTATGAAATAAGCCTGCCCCTGATCAAAAACGAAGAGATAAGAACGGAGGTCAGGAAAAGGATCGACGAATTAAAAAAATAAACAAAAGATATTTTAATTAACCTTATTAAAAAACAAAACAAAAAATTATTGAGATTATGCCTTGTGGTAAAAAGAGAAAGCGTCATAAAATTGCGACGCATAAGCGTAAAAAAAGATTAAGGAAAAATCGTCACAAGAAGAGGAATAAGTAACCGCTTCTTGAAACTGGATATACTGTGATAAAAGAATATCCGGTATATCCAGCTTAACACTGATTGTTGCCGTACTATTGCACCCAACCCACAACCCCCAATTTGCTCCAAACCTATCCTAGGTATAACCAGGCATTCGGTGCGGTTTCCAGACTAATCAGTATTATCCGATGTTTCATCACTTACTAAAGCTGTTCTAATGTGAACAAAGAACTTATTATTAATGCCATTCCTCAAGGAGTAGAGATAGCCTTACTTGAAGATAAAAAGCTGGTAGAACTGCATAGCGAAAAAAATGATGCCCGTTTTGCCGTAGGTGATCTCTATCTTGGCAAGGTAAAAAAACTGATACCTGGTTTAAATGCCGCCTTTGTAGATGTGGGGTTTGAAAAAGATGCTTTTCTTCATTATACAGATCTTAGCCCCTATGCCCGGTCTTTATTGAAATTCACACTAATGATGATGAATGATAAAAGTGCAGAAGGCCTGGATTTCGCAAAATTTGAGAATGAACCAGAAATAATTAAGACCGGAAAGATCAACGAAGTATTGGGGGGTAAACCCAATATACTTGTGCAAATCTTAAAAGAACCTATTGCCGCAAAGGGACCGAGATTAAGTTGCGAGATCTCTTTACCGGGTCGTTTCGTTGTCATTACCCCTTTTAATAATATCGTTGCCGTATCCAGAAAAATTCATTCTTCGGAAGAAAGAAAGCGTTTGCAAAAAATTGTCGAAGCTATTAAATGGAAAAATTTTGGAGTCATTGTCCGCACAGCCGCGGAAGGGAAAAATACCGCTGAATTACATGAAGACCTTTCCATGCTTACGGAAATGTGGAGGGCGATACAACAAAACCTGAAAGGCTCATCCGCCCCCAGTAAAATACTAAGTGAGCAAACTAAAACCACAAGCATTCTCAGGGATCTTTTGAATGAAGACTTCAATAAAATTGTTGTAAATGACCGGAATATTTTTAATGATGCGAAAAGTTACATTCAACGGATTGCTCCTGAGAAAGCAGATATCATTTCTTTTTATCAGAATGGTGCCCCCATTTTTGATTCTTTTGGCATTACCAAACAGGTTAAAGCTTCCTTTGGAAAGACTGTCAATCTTAACAGCGGGGCGTATTTAATTATCGAGCATACAGAAGCCCTTCATGTAATAGATGTAAACAGCGGGTATAAAAGTGTAGGTAACAACCAGGAACAAAATGCCCTTGAAACAAACCTGGAAGCTGCCGAAGAGATTTCCCGTCAATTAAGGCTGCGCGATATAGGTGGTATCATTGTAGTTGATTTTATTGATATGAAGCTTCCTGAAAATAAGCGAAAGCTTATGGAAAAAATGGAAGAATTCATGAGGCCGGATAGGGCAAAGCATGCCGTATTGCCCATATCGAAATTCGGGTTAATGCAGATCACCCGACAGCGGATGAAGCCGGAAATGAATATCAATACACAGGAAGTTTGCCCGAGTTGTAATGGTACAGGTAAAATCACATCCACTCTTCTTCTTGAAGATGAAATTGAAAAGAACTTAAGTTATCTGATTACCCATAAACATAGCAATCTTAAACTGGTAGTTAATCCGATTATTTATGCTTACCTGACGAAAGGTTTTATGTGGAAAAAGAAAATCTCCCGCTGGAGAAGAAAATACAGGCAAAAGATCAATATTACTGCAAATACAAATTACCATCTTACCGAGTTTCGCTTTTTTAATAACGACGATGAAGAAATAAAAATTTAAAGCCCGGCATTCCGGAACTTCTTCTTAATGTATTAACTCCTGCCCCTGCTACCCATATATAATAATATATACTGAACAAGAATTACTATTGCAGCTAAAGCCGCTATTACATAGGTCATAGCCGCCCATTTTAAGGCATCCTTTGCCTTGGGGTATTCCTCCGGATTGGTAACGTTAGTATGACTCAACCAGGCCAGGGCTCTCCGGCTGGCATCAAACTCAACAGGCAGGGTTATCAGGGTAAATAGTACCGTGATACTCATTAAAATAATACCAATAAGAAGAACTATCGGGTTACCTCTTACGGCCATAATCACTCCTACCAGCAATATCCAGTTTACGAGCATCGAACTGAACTGAACGGCAGGAACCATTTTACTTCTAAGCATTAGCCATTGATAAGCCTCAGCATGCTGTAGGGCATGGCCACATTCATGGGCGGCGACCGCCGCCGATGCCACATTTGTACCATTATATATGTCCGGGCTGAGGTTAACTGTTTTATTTAATGGATTATAATGATCACTCAGGAATCCTTCGACAGATGTAACTTTTACATCATAAATACCATTCTCTCTGAGCATTTTCTCGGCGACCTCCTTACCGCTCATTCCATTGGTAAGAGGTATTTTGGAATAAGCCGAGAACTTGCCTTTTAAGACCATTGAAACAAGCAGGCTGATCCCTAAAAAGATGAGCGAAACAAACATTATTGATGGGGTCATTTTTATCCTTCTTTTTTAGTGTACCCGTGTAGCAACAAATCTATTTCCAAACTGTTTTTAGGTAAAAAAATGTCATTTTTTCAAAAAAAGTCTCAGTCGTTTTGGCATAGGTGTTTTCCTAAAAAAAATTAGCAGTTCTTTTGAAACAATTCTTTATGATTTTCTTCTACTACCCCCGTTTTAGATTGATTATCAATTTATTGCACAATTATTCAACTCACATTTTAAGCAGGATAATTCTGAAATAACCTATCTAAAAGTTATTCACAGGATCAAAAATTTATTTTGTAATGTGGGTCATATTTGTAACTTAGTGCCAGAATTTAATGGGTTAGTAAGTAAGAGGGTTGATCGCAAGATCAGCCCTTTTTACTTTGTATAAAACCAAGATTTTTACAAATCCTTTTTCTCTTTTTTTTGACTCACTATTGTTTATTCTCTAAGATTAATCACAACTTAAATTGAAAGGTTAACTTTATTTCATGAGTAAAGTAAAGTCTGCATTTTTTTGTCAGAACTGTGGATATGAAAGTGTAAAATGGGTTGGTCAATGCCCTTCATGTAACCAATGGAATACTTTTGTTGAAGAACTGATTCAAAAAGAAAATCCAAAAAATGGAAATGGCTGGAAAGATTATCATGCCGAGAGAAGAATAAACAAAACAATTGCACTACATGAAATTACAAACGCAGAAGAAGAAAGAATAATTACCCCGGACATCGAACTCAACAGGGTGTTAGGCGGTGGAATTGTTCGGGGAAGCATAATCCTGATCGCCGGGGAACCCGGTATTGGTAAATCTACTTTGTTTTTGCAAAATGGTTTGAATCTTCGAAACATTATTACCCTTTATATCAGTGGTGAAGAAAGCGAACAACAGATAAAAATGCGGGCAGAGAGATTAAATCTAAGCAATGAAAATTTTTTCTTGCTTACTGAAACTTCCACTCAGGTTATTTTCCAGGAAATAAAAAAACTAAAACCGGGTCTTGTCATTGTTGACTCCATTCAGACTCTGCAAACACCATTTATTGATTCATCTCAAGGAAGTGTTTCACAAATAAGAGAAAGTGCGGCAGAATTCCAACGATTTGCAAAAGATACAAATACGCCTGTTTTCCTCATCGGGCACATCACAAAGGATGGAAGTATAGCTGGTCCTAAGATTCTCGAACACATGGTCGATACTGTTCTGCAATTTGAAGGAGATCGTCATTATACTTATCGCATATTGCGAACTTTAAAAAACCGTTTTGGAAGCACGGCTGAACTTGGCATTTATGAAATGACTGATTCAGGAATGAAAGGTGTGGTTAATCCCAGTGAGATCTTAATTACTCAAAAAGAAGATCAGTTAAGCGGTATTGCCATTGCGGCTACCATGGAAGGCATCAGACCTTTATTAATTGAAGTACAGGCATTAGTGACCCAATCTGTTTATGGAACGCCGCAGCGAACAGTTACAGGATTTGATCTGCGAAGACTGCAGCTTTTATTAGCCGTGCTGGAAAAAAGAGGTGGATTTCATTTTGGGATGAAGGATGTTTTTTTAAACATTGCAGGCGGATTAAAAATAGAAGACCCATCTATCGACCTTGCCGTGCTTTGCGCCTTGCTTTCTTCTTTTGAAGATGTTCCAATACCTCATCACCTTTGTTTTGCAGGAGAAATAGGATTAAGCGGAGAAATAAGAGCCGTGAACAGAATTGAACAAAGAATTGCGGAGGCGGAAAAATTGGGTTTTGAAAAAATTATTGTTTCTAAATACAACCTGCCTGCTGGCAGGCAAGGCCAAAAGGGATTAGCCAGACAAAAATTTAATATTGAAGTAGTAACAATGGGCAGAGTGGATGAAGTGTATCAATACCTGTTTTAAGGTTAAGGTTAAAAAGGGTTAGTAGATTTTTTATGATCAGTTTCAAAGAGATAAGAGATTCTTTCTTCCATCTTTTATTTCCTCATGTCTGCAGTGGTTGTGGCAGCGATATTATCAGCGAAGAAAGTATGTTATGCATGCGATGCCTGTCTGAAATGCCCGAAACCAATTTCCATATGCATGCGAATAACCCCGTCGAAAAGATATTTTGGGGAAGATTGCCATTGGTTAGCGCAACTGCACAATATTATTTTAGCAAAGAATCCCTGATGCAGCACTTAATGCATCAACTGAAATATAAAGGCAATAAAGAATTAGGAAGACAATTGGGTAGGTTAATAGGGAATGATCTTCAACAAACCAACCGGTTTAACACCATTGATGTTCTTGTACCCTTGCCATTATTTCCTGCTAAAGAGAAAAAAAGAGGTTATAACCAGGCGACCATTTTATGCGAAGGCTTGGCGGAAGTATTAAATACAGAAATAGCAAATGATGTTATTATTCGCAACCAGCATACGGAAACGCAAACAAAAAAAGGAAGAATGGAACGCTGGCAAAACATGGAAGGAAAGTTCGAATTAGTAAAACCGGAAAAAATTCAGGATAAACATATCTTATTAATTGATGACATTATAACGACAGGGGCGACCTTAGAAGCCTGCGGGCAAGAGCTGACCCGGGCTAATAATGCAAAACTCAGTATTGCCGCATTTTGCTATACCTCCCGGTAGCCTCACCCCGGCCCTCTCCATAAATGGAGAGGGAGAAATCGATTTCTTCTGTTATTTTTGATGTCAATGAAAAAAGCATTTGGCTTATTGATCTTATCCGTCTCCGTTTTTTTATTCGCCTGTAAAAAAGATTCTTTTATTACAAGTCCGGATGCACAGGTAACTATTACAGCCGATACCCTGAAGTATGATACCGTTTTCACCACGGCCGGCTCGATAACAGGAACCTTCAAAATCATTAATGAGAATAACCAGAAATTAAAAATTTCATCTGTGAAATTGATGGGAGGAGTTTCTTCTCCTTTTAAAATGAATGTAGATGGCTTTACAGGACCCGAGGTAAACAGCCTGGAGATCGCAGCCAATGACAGCATTTATGTTTTTGTTTCTGTTATCATTAATCAGAACACAAGTAACCTTCCCTTTATCATTCGTGATAGCATAAGGATCAATTATAACGGAAATGATCGTTGGGTACAATTGGAAGCATGGGGACAGAATGCTCATTTCTTCCGCAATAGAAAAATAACTGTCAATGAAACCTGGATAAATGATCTTCCGTATGTCATCCTTGGCTCACTTGTTGTCGACACGAATAAAATTCTTACAATTGACAAAGGTTGCCGTATTTATGTGCATGCGGACGCTCCGGTGATTGTTGATGGGACATTACAGGTTAATGGACAAAAGGATTCAATTGACCGTGTTTATTTTCGTGGTGATCGTCTTGACGATCCTTACAAAGATTTTCCTGCATCCTGGCCGGGTATATTTTTTCCTGGTCCCAGTAAGGATAATGTTTTAAATTATGCAGTTTTAAAAAATTCCTACCAGGCTCTGGCTGTACAAGATCCTTCGCCAAATGCCAATCCGAAGGTTGAGCTCAACCAGTGCATTATTGACAATGCCTACGATGCAGGTATTATTACGCTCAATTCAAGCATCAGGGCAGTGAATTGTTTGATCAGCAATTGCGGAAGAAATTTATACCTGGTAAAAGGCGGCGATTATCAATTCACGCATTGTACCGTGGCCAGTTATTCTAACAGTTTTATCTTACACCGGGATCCTGTACTGACTGTAAGCAATTATATAAACGTGAATAATGTGGCTGTACCTAAAAATCTTACAGCTATTTTTACCAACTGTATTTTTTGGGGTGAAGGAGGGTTAATCGATAGTGAAGTTGTTGCCTATAAAAATAATGCTGCTGTATTTGATGCAAGATTCAACCAGGTATTGTGGAAAGTACCATCTACACCAGCCAACGTCACAATTATAGCTCCCGCGCCAATAAACCAACCTCCCGTATTTGATAGTATTGATGGTGCCCATCGTTATTATAGTTTTCGCCTGAAGAATGGTTCGCCCGCTATCGATAAAGGAACAAATGCAGGAGTAACAATTGATTTAGATGGCAAACCCCGTCCTTTTGGTTTGCCCGACCTGGGCTGTTATGAAAAACAGTAGGCAACTTTGATAAAAGAATGACCGTTTTCAGTCGAAACATTCTTAACTTTACCATCCAAAAAAAATTATTGAAATGAAAACATTATTGTTGTCTTTAGTATTATCCGCCACCTTAACAGGAAGTTCTATTTATGATTTTAAAGTGCCCGGTCTTGATGGAGGCACGATCAATTTTTCTGATTACAAAGGCAAAAAAATTATGATCGTTAATACTGCTTCTTATTGTGGCAATACCCCTCAATACAATGACCTTGAGGCCCTGTACGAAAAATATAAGGACAAACTGGTGATCATCGGATTTCCGGCTAATAATTTCGGAGCCCAGGAACCCGGCACTAATTCTGAAATCAAAGAATTCTGTAAAAAGAATTATGGCGTAACTTTTCCCATGGCAGCAAAAGTTTCAGTGAAAGGTGATGATATCGATCCATTATTTAAATACCTGGTCGATGAAGCGGCCAAACTGGGAATCGAAAACCCGATAAAATGGAATTTCACAAAATTTTTACTTGATGAAAAAGGTAATTTAATCACCGTGATCCATAACAAGACAAAACCAATGAGTGAAGAAGTCCTGAAGTATCTGAACTAAGGTTTAAGGGATTAAAAAAATAAAATTAGTAAGCGACGTTTCATCAGCGTCGCTTATTTTTTAATATCTACCTTATCCTTTTCCCATCCTCTTATCATAGTTTATATTTGCCCCCATGCAATTTTCTGATATCATAGGTCAACAGGAAATAAAGCAACAGCTTGTTGAAATGGTGCAGCATAACCGTCTTAGCCATGCCCTTTTATTTTTAGGCAAAGAAGGAAATGGCTCGTTGCAGCTGGCAATTGCCTTAGCTCAATATATAACCTGCGAAAAAGCGAATCCCATCCTTCGGCAAGCTCAGGATAAAATCTCAAATTCCGGTATTCCGCTTTTTGGAGAAGAGCCTTCCCACTCACCAACTGATTCCTGCGGTGCCTGTCCCTCTTGTACAAAAGCTCAACAACTTATTCATCCCGATATTCATTTATCATATCCTGTTGTTACAAAAAAATCCGGGTCACCACCGATCAGTACGGATTATATTTCAGAATGGAGAGAGTTCATTAAAAATTATCCTTACGGAAATGTGTATGACTGG
>Ga0184636_1000006_pt1 | contig 47477 bp, 45 predicted proteins | sample PLM3_60_b2_FD_133164 | JGI IMG/M metagenome (GOLD analysis project Ga0184636, IMG submission 133164) | Groundwater sediment microbial communities from an aquifer in East River, Colorado, USA - PLM4_90_b2 | ecosystem: Environmental > Terrestrial > Soil > Riparian zone | place: USA: East River... | reverse complement strand
TAATGATTTAGGGCAATAAAGTTAAGGGGTTAAGAAATTGAAAGATAAGGGGATGTTTTTAGTATGATTTATGTCCGCCGGGATACGAGAATTTCATTTTTTTCGTTTATAGTGCAAACTGATCTATCCGTATGAAAAATTTTATTTATACCCTTGCCGTTCTCTTTTTATTAACCGCATCCTGCAAAAAAAATCTTACAGATTTACCTCCTGCCACCCAAACAGGGGCCAATACATTCGGAGCCAGGGTAGATGGAAACATTTGGGGTCCTGCCGGCTTTGGAATAGTGCCTACAGCCCCTACGCTGGAAGCCCGTTATTATGGCAACGGTATCATTATAAATGCAAGAAATTTTTCTTCCTCTCCTACTGAATCTGAATTTGAAATTTATATCAAAAATCTCGATGGTCCCGGTGTATACCCATTGAATTTTGATACACAAACCTACCCCAGCGAAAGCGGCAGTTATGCCTATTATGTTTTGCGGAAGCTTACACCTATAAATGAATGGATCACCAGTTCGCAATACACAGGTTCTGTCAATATCAGTTTAAATGATACGACAAACAAGATCATCTCGGGAACCTTTCAATTTGATGCCATGAATCTCATTGGCACACCGGAATTGCTGCATGTTACAGATGGAAGATTTGATGTAAAAGTGCAGTATTAAAAAAGTATCCTGAAGCCGGCACAAATCATTGCTGTAAACGGAGCATTATTATTTACAAAAAGATATTTACTCGGATATTCAGTTGTCGGTATCCAGGTCTTTGCTTCTGAATAAAAATAGACTTCACCGCGAAGTGGTATTTCAAAACCAAGGCCCAGGTCAAGCGTTAACCTTTTAAAATGTCCTTCTCCGTTTACCGGTCTTTCGGGAATGTTGTACAAGGAAGTATCAATATTGATGGAATAATTATTAGTTGCTTTTCCGAAAATTATTCCAAAACCGGTGATACTATAAAGGCTCCAGCCCTCTTCTGCATCGTTCCTTCCTTTGAGATAATACTTCCAGCCGGCAGAAAATTGTTTTAATTGAATTTTTGCACGATTTCTGAAAGAGATCTGCTGTGGGTTAGTAATTATTGATTTCGCCGTTGCGAGCATCGGGTTGAATTTTTTTTCAGGAGAGTAATAACAAAATAATAAATAGACCCCGTCCTTACGGGTAAGATGAAAATCCACGATTACATTTTGCCCGAAGGCCCAGAATTCCTGTTGCTTTTTAAAATTTCTTTGCAATGAAATATCGGTGGTTGCACTGATACGGAGTTGTGAAAATGAAGTTTCTGAAAAAATACAAATGGCCAGTGATAATATGAGCTTATTTTTTTTCAGCATTCAATACAATGTTAAGTCAATTGCTGAAAACAACAAAGCCATCCGCTAATGGGTAGTGGGTCAGTTTGGTAATCAATTCCATTTATAGGACTATTGTCATCCGATAGCTATCGGATTCGATCCCGATTTATCGGGAGAGAAACCTCAGGTGGTAAAGCCTGAGATGCCTCCTTCCTTCGACGAGCTCAGGACCGGCATGACAAGACTCCGAGAGTCAAACTGACCCACTACCCGCTAATGGGTCGGATGGCTTTGCGGCTATAGGCTGATCGATATTTATCTCATCAGCTTTAATTCTTTTATGATATTGCCTGCTCCGCCTAATTTATCGATACACCAAAGTACATAGCGGATGTCAACATTAATGGTACGATTGAGGTCTTTATCAAATGCTATCTTGTGACTCAGCGCTTCATAGTTGCCATCAAAAGCAAGACCGATCAATTCTCCATTAGCATTAATAACCGGTGAACCGGAATTTCCGCCTGTTATGTCGTTGGTAGTAATAAAACCAACCACGAGGTCATTAAGGTTTTTATCCATGTACTGACCAAAATCTTTTTTACGCATCAGCTCAACAGCTTTTACAGGGAGATCAAATTCGTAATCGCCCGGAAGATATTTTTCCAGAACGCCTTTGGCTGTTGTTACATAATTATAACGAACAGCATCCCGGGGATTATAGCTTTTTACATTACCAAAGCTCACCCTCATAGTGAAAGTGGCATCAGGATACATTTTTTTTGCTTTAACCGGATCCATTTCCATAATCCCTTTCAGGTACAACCTTCCCAATTCGATATTTTTTGCATTGAACTGTTGAGAATAGGTAGCATACTTACTGTTATAATTTTTCACGAATGTGCCGGCATATGCAAATGCCGGATCGTCCTGTAATTTGTTCGCATCAGGATGTGCTGCAAAGTCACTCCAGTGTGCATCATCAAAGATCATAGTCTTACCGAAAATATCGACAGCCATTTTTTTGTACGTAGCCTCATCTTTCAGATCGCCATATTTATTTCTGAGCTCGTTGTAAAAACCGGTCGGACGCTGATCCGGCTGTATATCTTCATAATACATTTTTGTAACGGCAGCAAGAATATTCTGATCTGAGACTTTATTTTCATCAGCCAAAAAATTTTTTCTTGCTTTATCGGCCGCATCCACAGCTTTCTTAACGTCGGCAGCTGTTGCCTTTGTGCTAACCAATGCATTTTCTACCTGGATCAAAGTGCTGGCAAAAGCGATCAACGGCGAACCCAGAATTCCTTCAACCAGATACACTCTATGCTTTGAGTAAGGCCGCCATGCCTCGTAGGCTTTTGCCCACTCCGTAAAAATGTTTTCATATTCTGGTTTCCCTTTTGCCCAGGTAATAAAGGCATCTTCCGCTTTTTTCTTTTGTCCATACACATCATATTTGATGAGCTGTTTGCTTTCGCCATCATAAAATTTCCAGTAATTGGCAATGCTCGCATAGGAAGAAGCCAGTTGTAATTTGATCGCAGGGTCTTTCTTCATTTCTTCAAACATATATTTCAAACGGATGTCGCGAAGTTTTACCAGGGTAGGATTATCTATATCTATTTTTTGCTTAACTCCATAGGATGTTTCATAACGATTGGTGCTGCCCGGGTAGCCATAGATCATGGCATAATCGCCATCTTTAATTCCTTTGATGGAAACAGGAAGGAACCATTTTGGCTTTAAAGGAACATTGTCTGCAGCGTATTCAGCAGGTTTTCCATCCTTACTCATGTACACGCGGAATATGGAATAATCACCGGTATGGCGTGGCCACTCCCAATTATCCGTATCGCCTCCGAATTTTCCAATACTCTCCGGGGGCGCTCCAACGAGACGAACATCTTTATAACGCTGGTAATAAAAAACAAGGAATTGATTGCCCTTGAACAGGCTGCTGATCCTGGCTTCAATACTTTGTGATGGGTCAGAAAGCCGGGCATTTATATTATTGATCGCTCTTTGCTGACGCTGAACACGGTCCATTCCCGTCAACCCCTGGAGAGAATCCATTACTTCTTTTGTTACATCATCAATCCGCAAAAGAAATTGAACAGTAATACCCTCGGCCGGAATTTCTTCGCTTTTATTTTTTGTATAAAAACCATCACGCAGGTAGTTATGTTCAACCGTGCTTGCAGAAGCGATCACATCATAACCACAGTGATGATTGGTAAAGATCAAACCTTCGGGGCTTACGATCTCACCAGTACAACCACCGCCAAAAATGATGATCGCATCCTTGAGCGATGCTTTGTTAATGCTATAAAGTTGTTCCTTGGTTAATTTTAAACCTTTCTTTACCATATCATTGTATACCTGTTGTCCCAACAACAGGGGTAGCCACATACCTTCATCGGCAAATAATTTAAAGAAAAGAACAAACAGCAAAACAATCGTTATAAAAAATTTCTTCATGATTTATGATTTTTAGAGTGACAAACGTACTTTAAATTTTTATAAAAGAATATGACTAAATTTAGCAGAAGTATTTTTTCTTATGCACCCAAAACCAACCAGACTCGCTGCTGCCGGATTTCTTGTATTAATTGTTATAAGCAGTTGCCGGAAAAATAAAGATATTATACAGCCACCCATCGTTATACAGCCACCACCGGCTTTTGGATTTTATGTTGTTGGATATTTTCCTTCCTACCGGAATGCAGCAGATGTACCTGATGTTAAGTTTCGTATGTGTAATGTGGTTAACTATGCATTTTTTGGAGTGAACGCCACCGGCCTGCTTACGGTGAATGATGGCGGCGGCACCATGCAGGCTGTTATTATTAAAGCAAAAACGAATAATGCAAAAATATTTTTAAGTATTAATGATGGCACTGGTGATGGTAAAACAAATTTCAGGAATATGGCTTCTACTGCTTTTGGCCGGAATAATTTTATAAAGGATGTAATGGCAAAACTGAGGCAGTATGGTTTTGATGGGATAGATGTTGATTGGGAATTTCCCACAACTGCCGATGGCACCGATGGAACCTTTACGTTATTGATGAAGGAACTCTCTGATTCTTTGCACCGGGATGCTAAATATTATCTTACTGCAGCCATTACTTCAGGCAAATATGCAGGAAGTATCCGTGATGCTGTTCACGATGAATTATTTACTTATGTAGACTGGTTTAACGTTATGGTGTATGATGATTTCAGTACAACTGTTCCATATAAGCAACATAGTGATTACAATTTTGCAGTTACATCTTTTAACTACTGGCTGACAATAAGAGGCATGCCCCGCCAGAAATTCGTCTTAGGTTTTCCGGCTTACGGAAGACCTTCAGGTATCACGCAGAGCGGAACCGTATTAACCTATAAAACAATTTTAGCACAAGGGGGAAGCTCCCAATCAGATTCTGCGATCGTTACAGCCGGTGGATTTACAAACTATACTATTTATTATAATGGCCAGCCAACAGTAAAAAAGAAGGCTATTCTTGCCAAACAAATTGCAAACGGTGTAATGATGTGGGAAAAATGGCAGGATGCTGCAGATAATAACTCATTATTAAAAGCCGCCTGTGATACAGTAGGCCGGGTGTATTAAATCTTTAATCTGGTTTTTCATTCAAAATGTTCCAAAGCAGATCTTTCAGTTCTGTCAATCCTTTGCCTGTTACAGAAGAAATAAAAACATGGGGGATATTTTTAGGTAACTCTTTTTCAATCGCATTCGTTAACTCTTCATCGAGCATATCGCTTTTGCTGATAGCGATCACAAATTGTTTATGCAATAACTCAGGGTTGTAATGTTCCAGTTCCTTTACCAGGATGTCAAATTCAGTCTTATGACCAGGGCTATCGGCCGGAATCAGAAATAGCAAGACAGGATTGCGTTCAATATGTCGTAAAAAGCGGTGTCCAAGCCCTTTTCCTTCTGCAGCTCCCTCAATTATTCCCGGCAGATCAGCTATGCAAAAACTTTTACCATCGCGGTATTCAACCATGCCAAGGTTGGGTGTCAGAGTAGTAAAAGCATAGTCCGCAATTTTTGGTTTTGCAGCAGTGATCACAGAAAGCAAGGTTGATTTACCGGCATTAGGAAAGCCAACAAGTCCTACGTCTGCTAAAACTTTTAATTCTAAAACTTTCCATCCTTCAACTCCGGCTTCACCGGGTTGGGCATATTCAGGAGCCTGGTTTGTAGCCGTTTTAAAATTTGTATTCCCAAGACCACCCCTTCCTCCCTGCAGCCAGATTATTTCCTGTCCATCGCTTAGTATCTCCGCTTCTTTTTTCTCCGTTTCTCCATCAAGGGCAATCGTACCAAGGGGTACTTCAATAATTATATCCGGTCCATCGTGGCCGGTTTTATTATTACCGCTTCCGCTTTCTCCATTTTCAGCCAGCACATTTTTATAGTAGCGAAGATGAAGAAGAGTCCAGAGTTGTGAGTTTCCCTTTAAAATAATATGTCCGCCTCTTCCTCCATTACCTCCGTCCGGGCCACCGAAGGCAGTCATTTTATTTCTTAAAAAATGTTTGCTGCCAGCGCCACCATGCCCGCTTCTGCAAAAAACCCTGATCTGGTCAACAAAATTGCTTTTCTCCACAAATTTTTTTTGAGGCACAAAAGTAAGTCATTCAGATTTCCTTCGCCTTTGGCAAAGTTTTTTCGGCATATTACAGAAACAAGGGCTAACAAAATCTTCCAAAATAAATTTATATGATCAAAGGATTAAAAAAACTCCATCAGGGGGAACCTGCCTGTCAAAAAAGATCAGATGGCGATCATTTAAAATTTGTCATTCATCATAAAGGTAATGAAGACCTAAGGTTTGATTTTACTATCGAATTAAATGGAATTAAAAGCTGGACCATTTCTGATGTTCCTTCCATGAATCCTTTAGATCAGCGGCCGGCAAAAGAAGATAAAGCGGAAGCTGAAAAATTTCTGAATGCAGAGTTTGAACAAACCGAAATGCCAGCCATGTGGGATAAAGGCAATTATATTCCTATTGATGACTGTGGAAATTTATTATCTGAACACCAGGCTATTCAGAGTTTAAAAGAAGGCTCACTAAAATTCATTTTGCAGGGAAATAAACTGGTAGGCGAATTTGTGCTTATGAAAAAAAGCAAGAAGAGATGGCTGTTAATGAAGCGATATGATGAATTCGCGCTATATACCAGTTATAGTTTTGAAACTCTCATGGGGTAAACCCCGGGAAGATTTTTGTAGAATATCTTCCTCAATTTCAAAAATATAATGTGCCCGGCATCTTCATTTTAAAGAGATTGTTATTATTTATTTCTCAACCTTAAAATCGATCATTGGGCAGCAGAGCACATGAAAGAACTAGGGGAAGTAAAGGCTGGTTTGATTACGAACCGGCTTTTGTTTTTTTAGGGGAGCACTGTTAAATAGTATTAAAACAAAAAGCGTTGGCCTTACGGGGTCAACGCCTTTGCGATTCAGTTCAATAGACCACGATTTAAATCGGGAGCTATTTTTACTGAACCACTAATTTTTGAGTGAACACTGCCTTGCTATTGAAATCAGTTACTTTAACAAGGTAAATTCCTTTTGCTGTATTCTTGTTGAGATTGATTGTTTGTGTTTGTTCTTCACCACCGATACTTACTTTTTGTGTCATCACCTGTTTGCCCTCTACATTTGTTAACTCTATAGTATAGTTGCCGGCACTAAGCTTACTGAACAAAACATTAAATTGATTATTGCCAACAGGGTTCGGATATAACTGTATCTTATCTGTGCCCGATAATTCACGTTTTGAAATGGTTGTTATTTCCGTTGTTGTATTTTTCCTGGTAATCAATACATTGCTGTTAGCAAGATCTGAAGTCAGGTAAACTCCATTGGGTGTTTTGTATTCGGAAGCGGTCCATGTTTTTGGATCAATAACAAACCAGCTTTGAGCATATGCCTGGCTCCCGGCCAATAATTTTCCCTCATCATTTACTACGGCTCCATTAATTGTAAAGCCCTGTGGTAATCCCTGTACCGGTCCAAGCCATGTAGCCACCTTGGTTTCCGTATTTATTCTGAAAACATTATTGTGTGCTGAAAATGCATACAAATTTCCCGCGTCATCGGCGATCATGTCACCGCCCCAACTGCTGCAACGATTGTGAATAGAGATACCGGTATTAGCAGGATCATCAACGAGTGAACCAAGTTGTTCAATGTTCAATTTTTTTCCCGTACTGAAGCGGATAAATGTATTAGCGTCATTTGTAATGGCATAACCGTTTCCATCCGGTGCAATTACCATACGGGTAACAATTTTTCCTTCATCATTATGCATATTACCAAGATTGGTAAATGCCTGGTCAGTTACATAATATAGCTTCATTGTTTTAAGATCAACATACCGTAACTGATCAATGAACATCGGGGTGAAATAAAGGCGATTGTTTTTTTTATCATAAGCAATGGCTGCGACACCTGTACTAAAAGCGGTCTGCATATAATTACCATAGCGGGCATCGGCGCCCGCTTCGATCTGTTTTTTTGTTGTTGCATCAAAAGCGGCCTGTTTTACATCAACACCATTTAAAAGCACATCACTGTACACACCGGTCTGAAGGTTGAGTTTGCGTAATGATGTCCAGCTTGCGCTGGTTTGCTGAATATCTGTAATAACGTAGGCAAACCGATCCTGGGCTTGTGTTAAGATGTTTGTCAAAAGAATAGCTCCCGATGCAAGGAACGCATAATGTAAATTTTTTCTCATACTCCTGGGTTTTTGATTTTATTAATTAGCGACAATTAAGTTACAAAGTTTTTGGAGTTAATGCGAATTTTTTTTTATAGTGGGTAAATAAATTACAGTTTCTTTGGCAGGTTTATTGTGAGGTTCCATGATTCTTTCAGGATAAATTTGCTTTCTAAATTTCAAGCTATGAAGTGGATCGTAGGAATACTGGTTCTTAGTCTCAAAATGGGGGACTGTAATAAAGAAAGAACGATAAGAATTCCTCCCTGCATACAGGAAAAGATTGAGGCTATTAAGCAACAGCCTAAATATAATCCACCCGCTACCGTTTACCGTTATTTGTACATGGGTAAAAATGTTTACTTATTCAGTTCCGATTGCTGCGATCAATACAATTACCTGTTCGATAAGGATTGTAATGTTATCTGTGCCCCCAGCGGAGGCATTACCGGCAGAGGTGATGGCCGGTGTTCTAATTTTAAACAGATGGCAAGCGAAGAAACCCTGATCTGGAAAGATCCCCGTTAGGATTTTGATTTGATCTCATTCCATGTTTTATAAAGATCCTCCTGCCGGGGTCTGTCCGGGGGGACCTCCCGCAAAGGCTCACACTGTTTACTGAACTCAAACATTTCTTTTGGAAGCTGTTGATATAATTCAGTGCCTTTAGTTTTCCATGCTATCATTTCATCGCTCACTTCCTTAATGATTTTTGCAGGATTCCCAACGATCAAACTTCGTAAAGGAATTTTTTCTCCTTCTTTAATAAAACTTAATGCGCCAACAATACATTCGTCTCCCAACTCCACATTATCCATGATCACACTGTTCATGCCCACCAAACAATTTTTCCCGATTGTAGCTCCATGAATAATGGCGCCATGACCAATATGTGCTGATTCTTTAAGTAAAACTGTTACTCCGGGAAACATGTGAATAATACAGTTCTCCTGCACATTGCAACCCTCTTCAATCACAATGCGGCCCCAATCACCCCGAAGAGTTGCACCAGGACCGATGTAACAATTTTTTCCAATGATTACATCGCCTGTAACGGCAGCGAGAGGGTGTACAAATGATGATGGATGAATTACAGGTATAAACCCTTTGAAATCATAAAACATAATTGAATTGTTTTCCTTATCTCAAAAATCGGGTTTCTTATTCAGGAACCGGTATAAAAGAAGGGAATATTTTCGTCGGGAAATGAACGCTGATGGAAAAAAAATTTGTCGCCATCAATATTTACATGCAGAAAGGTCTGTTGTGGCTGATCCCCGGATATTTTTTATTGAGTTAACCGATGTCCTTTTCTGATATTTACAGCTTTATTCCAATGCCTGGCATTATATTAAAAGATGCTAAATTATATTTTTTCTTAGCTGGAATGACTGGTCCCGGTAATGGAAAATTGGGATTATAAAAATAGTTCATTCCTGGATTTGAGTTAAAATAATTCATATCAAAAAGCACATGAACTTTTTTATTTAGCCAGTATTGCAATTCAATACCTGCCTGATAACAGAAAGCCCATGGCAAGGGCGTTTTAAATTGCTTAAACCCACTTTGCAGCATTCCATTCTGATCGTAAATAACCCAACTATATTCAGGAATAGTCGTTTTGCAAAGACCTGCAGTAATTGTTGATTGAAACACGAGTTTTGAGGATATTGAAAATGGAGTTGAAAAAAAACCTCCTCCCATAATTTTCAAAGTCTTCCAGCTATTAGTATTCACTACGGCACGGGAGTTATTCCCGTTTGTTTGGTTTAAATAATCTTCATAAGAATCAGGGTCTTGTTTATTAAAGCTACCCCCTGCTAATAGTATTGTTCCGAAAGATGCATTGAAATGATACCCGATTGAAACGTTTACACTGATACCTGGTTTAGCCAATCCGGAAGGATTGTTTTCCGTTGGATTGCCTGAAAATTTTTTATTACCAAATTTACCTGCCGGAAAGGAAGGGCCTGTGAATACTTCAGCGAAAAGTTTCGAATCTGTATGTTGAGCCTTAGAAAATAAGACAACGGAAAACAGGAAAACGATTGCTAAAACAATTTTTTGTAGACTTCCTTTACAACATACCGGCAGATTCGTGAATGACGGGTTTGAAACCTTTGAATTCATAAAACATGGTTGAAAAGTTAATAAGTTAACGGGTTAACAGGGAGTTGATTATTATTGGTGATTTTTTTTCTCTAACCAGCTTATATAACCGTTTACAAGTTTTTCAATTTCCGAAAGTTTAATTCTGTAGTAACCAGGCTAGAGGTCTTGCTTTTTTCCAAACTTTGATATCCTCTCTTTTCCATAAATCTGTCTTTAAGAACAAAGCCCTTATCAACTTGTAAACTTGTCAACTAACTTCTTCCCCGTCCGAAAACAAGTTCCCTTGAACAATGCTACCTGTTCGCTTTTTTGATTGGTGACAGTTATTAAATAAACTCCTGTGCTTCTTCCATTATGAATTTCTTTGGCCTCGGCAGTCAGTACATCTCCCACATTAACAGCTTTCATAAATGTAATGGTAACATCAAGAGCCACAGATAAATTGTTGCGATTGTTACAGGCAAACGCAAAGGCGCTGTCAGCCAATGAAAAGGGCAGGCCTCCATGCACGATCCCAAAACCATTTACCATTTCTTTGCGGATGGTCATCCTGATCCTGCTGTAACCTTCCTTTACTTCTAATACTTCTACTCCCATCCACTGGCTAAAGAAATCATTTTCCATCATATGGTTTACTACTTCCTGATGTATGGTTTGCATAATAATTAGTAATTATTAATTAATAATTATTGATTATTCTCCCTTAAAGTTCGGTTTTCTTTTTTCCATAAATGCCTTCACTCCTTCTTTGTAATCTTCTGTTTGGGCTGCCCGTTGCTGAAAAATATTTTCATCTTCCAGTTGTTCTTCAAAACTTGCTATGAATGAAGAATTCAAAACCTTTTTTGTATATGCCAGCCCTTTTGTCGGCATTTGTGATAAATAGATTGCTATGTTTTTAGCGTTCTCAGCAAAAGTTTCATCAGGAAAAAATTTATAGATCATTCCCATTCTTTCTGCTTCTTCCGCTGAAACTTTTTCACCCAGCATCATTAATGCGCTGGCTTTTTGCCAACCGATTAATCTTGGCAATATATAAGTGCCACTGCAGTCAGGGATCAAACCAATTTTTGAGAATGCCTGGATGAAGGAAGCGGACTGAGCGGCTACTACTATATCGCAGCATAGGGCAATGTTGGCGCCTGCACCTGCTGCTACGCCGTTCACCGCAGCAACTACTGGTTTTTCCAGTTTGCGGATTCTTGTAACAATAGGATTATAATGTTCAGGTAAGATCACATTAAAACCAGGCGCACCGGGTTCTGTAACTTCTGCAAGATCCTGCCCTGCAGAAAAACCTTTACCTGCCCCTGTCATATAAACACAACGAATTTCCTTGTCTTTGCATTTATCCAGCTTCTCCTGCATCAATAAGGCCATTTCACGATTAAAGGAGTTGAGTTTCTCCGGACGATTGAGTGTGATGAACCCGATGGAATCTTTTATTTCAAAAAGAATGGAGGACATTCGTAAGATTTTCACGAAAATACTAATTCCTCCGCCTAAGGCGGATCAGAGGGCTAATGACATTTAAAATAATCAAAGGGCTCCCTGCAATCATCACACACAAATAAAGCTTTACAGGCAGTAGAACCAAATTCGCTTACCCGGTGGGTATGCCATGAATTGCAATGGGGACATTGCACAGCTTCAGCGGCAGCAAATAATTTATCATTGCAAACCTGTTGCTTAGGATTGGGAGGAGCAATTCCGTATTCTTTTAATTTTTGTTTTCCTTTCTCGCTCATCCAGTCTGTGGTCCATGCAGGAGAAAGTACCTGTGTTACCCTTATATTTTTAAAATCATTTGAAATTAAAGCCAGTTTAATATTCATACTGATCACATCCAGGGCAGGGCAGCCGGTATAAGTAGGTGTGATGATAACTTCAACACTGTTTTCAGATACTTTGATATCACGGACAATTCCCAGGTCAATAACAGAAAGAACAGGCACTTCCGGATCTGTAACTGTTTCTAAAATGGATAATATTTCCTGTTTAGTTGTAACCAAGATAAATCAGAGTTAAACCGATAAAATCAAAAAATGCATGAAAAAATAAACCATACCACAAATTTCGGTTAAACTTCAGTATGAATGCATGATAGGCAAAACCTGCAATGGTAGCAAGCAAGATTCCTTTCAGACCCAATTGGAAATGATAAAGACCAAAAATGATATTACTCAGAATAAAAGATGCAGGAGTAGAGTACTTCCCCTTAAATATTTTTTCAAGACGGGTAAAAATAAAACCATGAAAAACAACCTCTTCATAAAAACCGCCCACTACCAATGCCATTACCAATATGATAATGTAATTAACGGGGTTATACCTGATTCCTGAAAAATCCGACAGGTCCATCTTTACGGCTGGAAGAACCCGGCTGATAAAAGGATCCCAGATGAAAGAAAAAAAAGCTGATAATAACGCCGCAGCAATAATCCCGGTTCAAACAGCTCTTAGTTCAAATCGATTGAAACTGAAAAAAAGATCGCCAAAACTTTCTTTGGTTGTGTATTTCAAAAATAACCAGACCGTTATTAAAGTAATTATGGGATAAATAAAAATCGGAAGCCCTGCATAATGAGGGAAGAAAAAACAAAAAGCAATCAGCAAGACCGATAAAACATGCGTTGTCGTTCTCCGATTATTTTTCAAAAATGTAATCTCTTTCAACTTTGCAGATCCTCGTTTTGTAGGAACGGTAAAAAATATTTCTTCCTGACTGCTGGACCAACAGGTGTTCTGCATTATTCTTCCAGTTCTTTATCGCCTCCAGACTATCCCAATAACTCACTGTGATCCCGGTCTCATTCCTGGCAGACTCCACTCCAAGAAAACCAGGCTGCTCTCTGGCCAGTTTTTCCATTCGTAAAGCCGTATCAGCATAGCCATTATCTTCTTCAGTGCGAATGGATGTAAATATAACAGCGTAATAAGGTGGTTCAGGAGTTCTTGCTATCATAGATGATCATTAAAAATTTAAAGCTCACCACTCACTACCGGGATAGGCCCTTTGCATAAATTGAAGTTCAGCAAGTATGAATCCTAAATATTCGGTATGCTTTCCTTCTTTTCCGCCTGTTTGCATATAAACCTTTTCAGGAACAGGCAAGGTTGCTTCAAAAAAAATTTCTTTTACTTTTTCTTTCCATTGGGACTCTATCAAACTCAACTCAACCCCAATTCCTTCACCCACAGCTTGCAGCTCAAAGCTCGCAGCCTGAAACAGCTCACCTGTGTACATCCATAGTTCATCAATAGCGTTCAACATCCGCTGATGACTTTCTTCGGTTCCATCACCTAACCGTATGACCCACTCACTGCTCCAGCGAAGATGATAGGTTACCTCTTTCAATGCTTTTTCTGCAATCGCAGCTAATTGTTCGTCCCTGCTGTTTTGTAATGGCAGGTATAAATAATATTGATAAGCGCTGAAAAAGAACTGACGCAGGATTGTTTTTGCCCAATCGCCATTGGTTTGCTCAACAAGCAAACAATTTTTAAATTCACGAACGTCTCTCAGGTAAGCAAGTATATCTTCTGTTACCTCACCCCCTCTCCATCCCGCATGTGCGGGAGAAAGGGGGGCCGGAGATTCGTTAATAAGTTTTGCAGCATACTGGTAAAAATTCCTTGCCTGTCCAATCAGGTCCAGTGAAATATTTGTGATAGCGATGTCCTGTTCCAGTACCGGTCCATGCCCGCACCATTCGCTGTTACGATGACCAAGGATCAGAGCGTTGTCGGCGAGATGCAAAGTATATTCGACCAAGTAGTTACTCATTTATTATTGATTATTAATTATTGATTATTAATTATTGATTATTGATCTGCTCGAAACTTAATAATTTAATCAATCAATAATCAATAATTGGTCACATATGTTTAACCTCATCAGGCAGGTCATAAAAAGTAGGATGACGATAGACTTTATCTTCAGCGGGTTCATACATTGATTCCGCATCATCGGGATTGGAAGCATGAATGTATTTGCTTTCCACCACCCAGATACTTACGCCTTCCATTCTTCTTGTATAAACGTCTCTTGCATTTTCGATGGCCATCTGTGCATCGGCCGCATGCAAACTACCTACATGCTTATGATCCAAACCCTGTTTGCTGCGGATAAATACTTCCCAAAGAGGCCAATCTGTTTTTGAACTGGAAGAAACTATGTTTCCCCCTGCTTTATCTTCAGGTATGTCGCCGTAATAAAGCTTCATTGGTTGAAAACTCATTGAATTATTAATTATTTATTATTAATTATTTTGGTTTCCTGCTTAACTGTTTTTAAATACTTTATATGTCCGTTTAATTGTTTCAAACATACCTTATAATCTTTGTTTACATCTCTTAAAATATTTTTTGGTATATACTTTTCATCGTATGCTGTGATCATGTGTTCCAATGTTTCATCAAGCGAACCTCTTGACTGTCTGCTAAACTGTATATTTTCCTGGTAATGAAACCTTCCAAATCCTTCAGCAATATTAGCAGTTATGGATCTGCTTGAATCTAACGTTTGTGCTTTTAACAAATAATCTTCTGATTTTGGAAAGTGTTTAGTGACAATGGATGATATTTTTTTTCGGAATGCCCTGCAAATTTTATAAACCGGTAAATCATAAAAGTGGTTACAGGAGGGCATAATAATCAGTAATCAATAATTAATAATTAAGCGGCCTCGGCCCTTCTTTTTTGCGAATGTGCTGCCGCCGCTTCTCTCACCCACCCGCCTTCTTCCCAGGCTTTTTTTCTTGCTTCTAATCTTTGTTTATTGCAAGGTCCGTTTCCTTTTACCACATTCCAGAACTCTTCCCAGTTGATCTCACCAAAATCATAATGTTTTGTTTTTGCATTCCGTTTCAAATTAGGATCGGGAAGCCTCATTCCTAAAACTTTTACCTGTTCAGCGATCATATCCACAAAACTTTGCCTTAACTCATCATTGCTTTTTCTTTTGATCTTCCATTTCATGCTTTGATCTGAATTGACAGATTCAGAATCTTTTGGTCCAAACATCATCATGCTGGGCCACCACCACCTGTTTATAGCATCCTGGCACATTTCTTTTTGTTCTTTTGTTCCTTTTGAAAGAACAAATAAGATCTCAAATCCCTGCCGCTGGTGAAAACTTTCTTCTTTGCAAATTCTTACCATGGCTCTTGCATAGGGCCCATACGAAGTTCTTGTCAGCATTACCTGGTTTAAAATAGCGGCTCCATCAACCAGCCAGCCAATGGCCCCGATATCAGCCCATGTTAATGTGGGGTAATTAAAAATGGAAGAATATTTTGCTTTACCACTATGCAGATCGTGGATCGTTTGTTCTCTTGTAACACCTAAAGTTTCCGTTGCTGAATACAAATACAAACCATGTCCGGCTTCATCCTGTACTTTAGCAAGAAGAATCGCTTTTCTTTTTAGTGAGGGGGCTCTTGTGATCCAGTTTCCTTCAGGCAGCATTCCTACGATCTCGCTATGAGCATGCTGGCTGATCTGCCGGACAAGTGTTTTACGATACGCATCCGGCATCCAATCCTTCGGTTCGATCTTTATTTCATCGTCCACTTTATCCTGAAAAATTTTCTCCAATTCCTGTACAGACATGGGCAAGTTTGTTTAAAGAACAAATTTAATGAATCTGGCAGCAGGCAGGTTTGTCTTTCATAAATTCAACCGCAAAATACCGGCTGGAAGGTATGTTTGGCGAACATTTTCGTGTTTAGTTTTATTCACAAGCATGAAAAAAAACAACCTATTCATACCTTTTTCTTTCTATTGTTCTGGTTCCCTTGCACAATCGCCTTTTTTAAGTGTTAAACTAATGATGGATACAGGTAGCTCTTTCAGATACAAGATCAAAATGAAGTTCTGCAGCTTAAAAAATCCTTCTGAAAGAAGTGACTTGTTTAGTCATGAAACATCAAAAATTAATTTCGATCGTTTAACGCCAGATGATGTTGATTGCGGTGATTATTTTACAAGTGACGAAGGGATTGTGTATTTACTAGGGCAACCGGGAGTGAAAGAATTTAACGGGTTTGAATACAGCGGCCAATCGTTTCCTTTTGAAAAGATTCTGGTTTTCGAGGTACTGGATTATTCTCATGGAAACCGGATAAGGCCCATGTACATCGTGCTGCCGGTGAAGAATAAATCATTTGCAACCTTTATAGAACTAACCGGTATAAATTTCCAGGAAAACAAAGTGCTATATCTTGATTCAATAAAGAGTGAACAGGATGGAATAAAATTATTTCTCAAACAATCTTTAGCAGATAAAAAAGGAATATTGACTGAGGATTTTAGTTTAAAGGGAATTTTGTAAAATGAAATATCACTTAATATCAAAATCCACTACTACCCTTCCTGTTTTAGGGTGAGACTGGCAGGTAAGGATATATCCCTGTTCAATTTCTTCATGTTCCAGCCCCCAATGTACCTCCATGTCTACTTCTCCCTCGACGAGTTTAGCTTTACAGGTGCAGCATACACCCCCTTTGCAGGCAAAAGGCAGGTCGGCACCTTGTTTAAGCGCTGCATCTAAAATCGGTTCGGCATTAAAACCAAGATCAAAGTCGAAAGTAATTCCATCCAGTTTCACGCTGATCTTACTTTTTTGACTACTATCTTTCGCTGCAGACTGCCGGCTGAGGACCCCCGGCTTTTTCTCCCCCGGGGTCGTGAACAATTCAAAATGGATCTTCTTTTTTTCAATTCCACTGCTCTCTAAAAATTCTTTTGCGCAAAAGATCATTTCTTCCGGCCCGCAGATAAAAAATTCATCTGTGTTTGCATACCTGATAAGCTTATTTAACTCATTTAGCTTTTTTGTGTCAATACGGCCACTGTTGATCAGTGCGTCTGTTCTTTCACGACTTAAAATATGAATGATCCTGAAACGGTCAATGAATTTATCTTTCAATCCTTCCAGCTCTTCTTTAAATATGATCGAATTCTTATTTCGATTTCCATAGACTAGTGTAAAAAAGCTGTGAGGCTCTGTTCTCAATGTTGTTTTAATAATGGAAATAACAGGGGTAATGCCACTGCCGGCCGCAAAGGCCACGTAACTCTTTTTTTTAGCCGGGTCAAGTTCAGTATAAAACTTTCCGACCGGCTGCATCACTTCCAGCACATCCCCTGCTTTTAATTGGTCATTGGCAAAGGAAGAAAATAAACCTCCTTCCTGTTTTTTGATCGCCACTCTCCATTCATTGTCCGATGGGGAAGCACAGATTGAATAAGTTCTCCTGATTTCTTCACCCTTTAAAAAAGTTCGCATAGTTAAACTTTGCCCCTGGTTAAATGCAAACTCTTTTTTTATTTCTTCGGGAATTTCAAATAGTACAGAAACACATTCAGGGGTTTCTCTTCTTACATCCTTAACCGTCAGTTTGTGAAAATGAATTGACATATTTTCAATAATAATTAATAATTATTAATTAATAATTATTAATTCTTTTTCAGGAACGCAATCCGGAGATCAAATGAGCCACCATATTATCTTCCATTTGTTGTGAAGAATATTTTTTGCGGCTGCGGTGCCAGAATTCCAGCCCCCGAACGGAGGAGAGGATGGTAAGTACAGCTACATAGGGTATGATTGGTTTCATTTCCTTGTCTTCAATTCCTTCGGTAATAATAGCCTCCAGCCGCTGAACATAATTGCGTCGCTGCGTAATAAAATTGGTAAGATAGGGTTCGGAAAGATGAATCCATTCATGCGTCATCACATGGTATTCTTCAAATCGATTCATCATCATACGAATGTGGAACCGAATGATCTCTTCAATTTTTTTCAGTGCTGGCTTGTTTTCTGTATCAACTTCCTCCAAATGGATATTACATTCTGTAGCTGCATGAAAAACGATCTCCTGTAAAATTTCAGATTTTGATTTGATATGATTATACAGGCTGGCCGCTTCGATACCTACTGTCTCAGCAAGATCACGCATGGATGTAGCAGCAAAACCCTTGTTCTGAAACATGCGGGCCGCCTTTGTCAGTATAATTTCTCTTTTAGATGATTTGCGACGTGTGGTTTTGGCCATACCCAAAGATAGGCTGGCTGAAGGAATTAGGAATTGCTAATTGGAAATCGGGTCATAATATTCAATAATTTTTTAAAATCAATTCTAATTACTGCGTAATATTGCCCGCTGAATAAATTCTTAATTCCTAATTACAAATTACATGTCGTTGATCGTAGTAGGTTCCATGGCCTTTGATGCAATTGAAACTCCTTTTGGGAAAAGCGACCGTATTATTGGCGGTGCTGCTATCTATATTGCCTGGAGTGCTTCAAATTTTACAAGACCTATAAAACAGATATCAGTAGTAGGTGGTGATTTTCCCAAAGAAGAAATGAAGTTGCTCGAAGCCCGCGGAGTAAGCATGGAAGGCGTACAGGTAAAAGAAAAAGAAAAATCATTTTTCTGGAGTGGTCGTTACCACGAAGACATGAACACCCGTGATACCCTGGTAACCGATCTGAATGTACTCGGCGATTTCGATCCGAAAGTTCCGGCTTCCTACGAGGGTGCTGAATTTTTAATGCTCGGAAACCTGCAACCATCGGTTCAAATAAGTGTGATCAAACAATTAAAACAAAGACCCCGGTTGATCGCTATGGACACGATGAATTTCTGGATGGAAACGGCGATGCCGGATCTTGAAGACGTGCTCAAACAAATAGATGTGCTTTTAATAAATGACGCTGAGGCCCGGCAGCTAAGCGGGCAATATTCATTGGTAAAAGCGGCAAGAACAATTTTATCCATGGGCCCCCGATTTTTAATTGTAAAAAAAGGCGAACATGGCGCCTTGCTTTTTCATGACGACAAGGTTTTCTTTGCTCCTGCGCTTCCACTGGAAGACGTGTTTGACCCCACCGGCGCAGGTGATACCTTTGCCGGCGGTTTTATCGGCCATCTGGCGAGAACCAGGGATATATCTTTTGAAAACATGAAAACAGCCATTATTGTTGGAAGCGCTATGGCCAGCTTTTGCGTAGAAAAATTTGGCCCTACAAGGTTAAAGGAAATCGGCAGGGAAGACATTGACAGACGCCTGCGCCAGTTTCGCGAGCTGGTGAATTTTGATATCGAACTGCAAGAAGAGCCCCAGGTTTAGAATCGGGGCAAAGTATCCCACATTTTTCCGAAACTTTTCATATCTTATAAAAAAAATTCATGCGGGTTATACAACCACCTTTTTGTATATCCGCTGAAAAACCAATAACTCTGCGCAGATTAGCTGCACAAGTGGCTGTTATCGTATTTTCCATATTTACAAGTCATTTTTCTCTTGCACAGGATAACACTGAAGCAAAACTTTACCAGGAATATAAAGCGGCCAGATCAGATTCAGTTCGTGTTGTGATACTGGGACAGCTTTCCAGTTTTTATTATGGCAAAAAAGATCAGCAGAAAGGTGACAGCATTATTGAAAAACAGATCATGCTGGCAGAAGCTACCCGTAACCAAAATCTGATCCTCATTGCTTTGTTTGGTAATGCAGGTTATAACTCCACTAATTCTTCTACCCGTGAACGATCTGTAAAAACCATCAATTATATTAACCGGGCATTGGAATATGCCAGGACTAATGGTCTTACCGGCTATACTGCCCTTGCTTATTCAAATCTCGCCAACCTTTATTTAGCCGACGGAAAACTGGATGAAGCTTTTAAATATGCAAACATTGGGTTTACTACGGCACTAAATACCCCAAATGATTCTGTAAAAGCGATCTGCGGCCTGGAGCTGGGGAATATTTATGTGCAGAAAGGAGAGATGTTAATGGGATATAAAACCTATACGAATGCTTACGACATAGCCAATCAATCAGAAAAACATTCCCTGCTTTCGGCAGTTTATCACTCCATTTCCGGGTTGTATAAAAAACTCGGAAGTTATGAACTGGCAAAAGAATACATCTTCCGCAGTCTGGAGATCAACACAAAAAATAAAGATGTGGACGGCCAGCTGGAAGATTATATTTCACTTGGTAAATTATATGATTATGAAATCGCAAAAGATTACCTGTTAAGGGCAGAACATCTTGCGGATTCGGTTCATAATTATGCCGCTAAGATCCAGGCGCAAAAAATTTTGTTCTCCTATAAAATGGTGGAAGAGAAACCAGCGGTTACATTCGCCTACCTGGACAACCATTCCGGATTAAAAAATCTCTATGAAAACACGGGTCCTCATTATTTAGATTGGATGATTGCCGAAGTATACCTCTACGGCAATATCCCGGACTCGGCAATTTTATATTTTAAGAAAGCCGAACAAGCATTCGATGAAGGATATGATCTCACCTCAAAAAAGAATTTTCTTTATGAATTTGCCGATTGCTATCAAAAATTAAATAATATTCCCCGTTCAATTGAATATTATACAAAGGCGATTGATTTATGTAAAACCCTTTCTGATCTTAATGGCATAAAGAACTTCTACAATGAATTAAAAAATCTTTACTATCAGCAGGCGAATTATAAACTGGCTTTCGAATCCGGATCTCAATTCGAAATATACAAGGATAGCGTTGATCAGCTTTCAAAAGAAAAGGACCTTGCCTTACTGGAAATAGATAATGAAAATAAAAAAAGACAACAGGACCTGGAATTAGCACAGCAAAGAGAATTACGCCGTCATAACCTGCAATACATGGGTATTACTGTTATGGTAGTATCTGCCTTTGTATTGCTTATTATCATCGGTATGTTCAAGGTTTCAACGTTTACGATCCGCACGATGGGTTTTATTTCATTTATCTTCCTTTTTGAGTTTGTGGTCATGTTTCTTGACAGAAGAATTCATGACATCACTCATGGAGAACCCTGGAAGATCTGGTTCATCAAGATCGCGATTATATCCATTCTCTACCCGCTCCATCATTACACCGAACAAAAACTGATACACTATCTCATTTCCCGCAAACTGATTCATATTCGAAACCGGTTCTCAATACGAAAATTTATCGGGAGCTTTAAAAAAACTCCTCCTGCAATAACTGCGGAAGGAGAAGAAATTATTTTGGAAAAAAAGAGGGAAGAAACAGTAAATTAATTACACGAAGCGGGCGGCGGGCAGATGGTTCCTGTGCTGAAATAAATATCACCGCTGGCGAAATGCAACCCGCCATAAGGCTGGCCTATTTCAATAAGACCGGCTGCCAGCAATGATATCATGAGTGGATTGTTTTTTGAGATCATCGCCCCGCTTTTTTGATTTTGCATTTCACTAAAGAAAGCAGATCGCGGTGCTTTAATAACCAGGGTTTGCCTCCCTATAAGGTCTTTCCGATCGTTATTAGATAGGCCCGGGTGCTGGCTTGCATAGCGGGCCGTATCTTCAGTGCGTATGTAGACGATCATGAATTGAATGCTTGTCACTCCTTTGGCAGCGCAATTATCAAGGATGTCTTTTAATTTATTTACATCAAAGGTTACATAGGTGGTGGGTTTTCTGCCTGCATTTTTCAGATCACTGATAAATTTCGATTGCGCAGTATTGGCAGTCGAAAAAGATACCGTGTCTGCATTCCAATCAATGCTTTGACTCAACACAGGAGCGGATACAAGCAGGTATATACAAACAAAAAGGGGCGCGGCGATTCGGATTGGTGCTGACGATTTCATAACAATTAATTTTGGTGAAAAAATGGATGGGGCAAACAATGTAACCATTATTCTTCCCGAATGCGATCATAAAGGCAAGTTAACGACCCTGCATAGCCTTTGCTTGCATTATCAGGCCAAAGAGTTTCAATTTTAGGACATCCGCTCATCCAATACCCGGCATCAGGCATCCAGTATCGGGAAGATGCCTCAGAAAAATTTCGTAAGTTCCCGTTCCCAAAAAAATTCAGTTATGAAAAAGCTTGCTATCTGTTATATTGCCTCCGTCATTTCTATTTCAGTTTTTGCACAAATTGATGCGGGTCTGTTTCGTTATCCTGATGTATCATCATCACAAATTGTTTTTACCTATGCCAATGATCTTTGGGTAATGCCCAAGGACGGAGGCACAGCAATCAAACTAAGTTCACCTGCCGGTGTGGAAACCTTTCCAAAATTTTCTCCCGATGGAAGATCAATTGCATTTACAGGAAACTATGATGGCAACAGCGATATCTATATTCTTCCCGTTACAGGTGGCGTGCCTGTTCGTTTAACAGAACATGGCTATCCTGACCGTGTAATTGATTGGACCATTGACGGCAAGAAAGTTTTATTTGCTTCTCCAAGAGAAAGCGGTAAGGCAAGATTCAATCAATTTTATAATGTGCCGGCAAATGGCGGAGCCGATGAAAAACTTCCGCTGGCCTATGCAGAGTATGGTTCTTATTCTCCTGATGGAAAACAAATCGCCGTCACATTCCGTTCGCAGGTGGGCCGTAACTGGAAACGATACCGCGGAGGCTGGAAAGCTGATATACATATTTTCAATTTTCAAACCCTGGCTGACGAAAATATTTCTGCTAATGAAGAAGCCGGTGATGAATTTCCCATGTGGCATGGCAATGCGATTTATTTTTTATCAGACCGGGGATCCGAATTAAGAATGAATCTCTGGAAGTATGACCTCGGATCAAAAAAGTTTGAACAGCTCACAAAATTTTCTGACTACGACGTTCATTTTCCTTCACAGGGACCCGATGACATCGTTTTTGAAGCCGGTGGAAAATTATATCTCTACAATATCTCATCACAAAAGCAAAAAGAAATAAAGGTTGATGTTGTTACAGATAAAGCCATGCTGAAACCCAGGGTGGAAACAGCAGATAAATTAATTCAGTATGTTTCACTCAGTCCTGATGGTAATCGTGTATTGGTGCAGGCAAGAGGGGATATTTTTTCCGTGCCGGCCGAAAATGGTTTTGTAAAAGATCTTACAAGAAGTTCAGGAAGCGCTGAACGTTATCCTGCCTGGTCGCCTGATGGGAAAAACATCGCTTACTGGAGCGATCAGTCAGGTGAATATGAACTCTGGATCGCAGAACCTGATAAAGAAAACTCAGCAAAAAAATTGACCAGTTATGGACCCGGTTATCGCTATGCTTTAACCTGGTCGCCCGACAGTAAAAAACTCGCTTTTATTGACAAGGCGATGAAGATAAAGATCTATGACCTGAGTACTGGCCAGACAACCGATGTTGATCATGCCCTCCGCTACACACATGGAGGCTTGTCAGGATTCAGCTGCAGTTGGTCGCCGGACAGCCGCTGGCTTGCGTATGCCCGTGATATGGAAAACCAGCATAACGCCGTTTATATTTTCGATTATCAGAATAAAAAAACACATACAGTCACCAACGGTTTTTATGACGCGGCCAACCCTGTTTTTGATCCCGAAGGAAAATATTTATATCTCTACACCAATCAATCTTTTCAGCCTTACTATAGTGACATTGACAATTCATTTATCTATGCCAACTCAACTAAGATCGGGGTAATCAATTTGCTAAAAAGCACTCCCTCCCTGTTAGCTCCTAAAAATGATACGGTGGCTGTAAAAGCAGATGAGATGGCAAAAACTCCCGAGCAACCAAAAGATGAAAAGAAAAAAGATTCTGCATCAACAGCAAAAAAACCCGATGTAAAACCTGTTGATATAGACTTTGATGGCATCGAACAAAGATTGGCACTGCTGCCATTGGCTGCAGGTAATTATGGCGGCGTGGGTATTGTTAAAGGCAAGATCGTTTACCTGAAATTTCCTAATACCGGTGCAGTTGATGGCCAGGGCTCGCTCAAATTTTTTGACATAGACAAACGTGAAGAAAAAACGATTATCGATAACGTAGATAATTTTATTCTTTCCGCTAACAAACAAAAAATTCTCGTGGTAAAATCCGGAACTTATGCAATCATTAAACCGGAAGAAGGACAGAAATTTGACAAGCCCCTCCGCATTTCTGAAATGCAGGTGATGATTGATCCCGCACAGGAATGGAAGCAGATGTTTATGGACGTATGGCGTTTTGAACGGGATTATTTTTATGACGCCAGCATGCACGGAGTTGACTGGGCACAGACAAAAGATCGGTATCTTAAAATGCTCACCGGCGCCATGACGCGTGAAGAAGTGGATTTCATCATTGGTGAAATGATCGGTGAGTTAAATGCCTCTCACACTTATCATGGCGGTGGCGATCTTGAAAGAACAAAAGCACAGGCTGTTGGCTACCTGGGTGTTGACTGGCAGGCCGATGGTAATTATTATAAGATCAAAAAAATAATCCGCGGAGCAGCCTGGGATGCTGAAGCCCGTTCTTCCCTCGATATGGCCGGCGTCAATATCAAAGAAGGCGATTACATACTTGCTGTAAATGGAATGCCGCTTACTACAGCACAGGAACCATTTGCTGCTTTCGTGGGACTTTCCAATAAAACAGTTGAACTTACTTACAATTCAACGCCATCGTGGACCGGTGCCAAAACTGCCATCGTGCAAACCATGGCGGATGAATACCGCCTGCGCAACCTGGCATGGATCGAAAGCATGCGCAAACATGTGGAAGAAGCTACCAATGGCGATGTGGGTTATATCTACGTGCCCAGCACAGGCGCCGATGGGCAAAGTGAATTGATCCGCCAGTTCAATGGGCAATGGGATAAAAAAGCATTGATCATTGATGAACGTTTTAATGACGGCGGGCAAATACCCGACCGGTTTATTGAAATGCTGAACCGTGACCCGCTTGCATTCTGGGCCATACGTGACGGTAGCGCCTGGCCCTGGCCTCCGTATGCGAATTTTGGTCCCAAGGTCATGCTCATTAATGGCTGGAGTGGTTCTGGCGGTGATGCCTTTCCTGATTATTTCAGAAGAAAAAAGCTGGGACCCCTTATTGGTGCAAGAACCTGGGGCGGATTGATCGGCATTTCCGGTGTGCCCGGTTTAATCGATGGTGGCAGTGTTACTGTGCCCTCATTCCGGATGTACAATCCTGATGGCACCTGGTTCAAGGAGGGGCATGGTGTTGATCCCGATATTGCCGTTCCTGAAGATCTCAGCGCTATGGCAAAGGGTACCGATCCGCAACTGGAGCGGGCCATTACTGAAATAAAAAACTTACTCAAAACAAAAGGATTCAAACAACCGGAAAGACCATCGCTGGAGAAAAGAGCGTACTAAGAAAGAATAAGAACCCGATAGCTATCGGGTCAGAATATAAAATTCAGCAGTTCATCGAACTGCTGAATTTTTTTTATAGCGCTGACAGTAATGCTATTATTTACTTTTTGTAAAAATAAGATGAACTGAATTATCCATCCTTTTCCCAATTCATAACAAATATTTTTTTCCTTCTTTTTAAAAAAATATTTTTATATCATGAAAATCATTTATTCCATATTGCTGTTGCTTATTATGTCAGCAGCATACGGCCGCTCTGCAGTTTTCAATGATTCACTTATTGCCGGCACATGGAAAGGGACTTCTATTTGCCAGGTAAAAAACTCTCCCTGTCATGATGAAATAGCGATCTATCATATTTCAAAAGGAGATAAACCCAGTACCTACCAATTTGTCATGAACAAAATAGTAAATGGAAAAGAAGAAGATATGGGAATATTGCAATACAGTTATGATGCCGTTGCCCGCACTCTTACCAATATTGATGAAAACCGCAAAACCACCTGGAAATTCGTTGTAAAGAATGATACTATGGATGGCACTTTGTTTTACAAAGGAGAATTGTACAGGATCATAAAACTGTCGAAAGAAAAATAAATTGTTTCTAAAGCCATTCCGAAAATCAAAAGCAATGACACGGGTCATTGCTTTTGATTTTCTGCCGGAGAATATTCCGGGGTCGCTCACATTTAACTGATCTTAATTTCCTGCGCGACATTTTCTTTACCCGCAACAAAAGGCAGGCTGACCTGCAACACACCGTCTGTATATTTCGCGGTAATGTTGCCGGTATCGATGTTCTCATCGAGAGTAAATGTTCTTACAAAACCTCCGCGGCTATATTCCCTGCGTATCCATTCAGGACGGGGAAAACCTTCAGGAGGCGTGTAGGAAATGGTAAGCTCAGAACCTTTCACATCAAGATGAAAATTTTCTTTAATGCGGCCGGGAGCAAATACCAGCATTTCATATCTGTTTTCTGTTTTAAAAATATTTACAGCAGCTCGTTGCATAGAACGGTAAAACAGGTGCTGGTTCCTGTTTCCGTATTGGGCGCCTTTTGCGGCACATGACTCGTTGTGGTACATGTTTCAGATTTTTAGATGAAAAAAATAGTTAACGATCAGAAGGAGGAATAATCGCACCAGAAAAATTATTTGTCCATTCTGACAGGTTCAGCAAACTGAACCCGGGTCAGAAAGCTGACAAACTGATTGCACTCCACAGTTTTGACAGTTTAACCTGGCTTGCAGAGCATAAAATTTTTCTGAATGCTAAGTTTCTTACATTCACTGAAAGGATGATTCTCATGCAAAGAAAAAAACAAGGCGTAGATGTGCTGAATGATATGATGGTGGAAATTTTACTTATACAACCGGGATCTGAATTTGTCAAAAGTTTGCTGAGGCAGTATCATGAGCGGGGCAGCCTGAGTAAAAAACAATTACAGGGGTTATATAATAAAGCTGAAAAAATAAAAACCCTTCCTGCAAACTGGATGGCTACACTGGAAGCAGAGATTTTGAAAATGCCTAACCGGTATAAATCTGCCCTGCCTTCAACCAAACCACTTTATGCAAAAGATGAGGGAGTGGGACAAAAGATAGAGGCGATACTGGAAAAATATCCCCAACATAAACGGGTGTTATTTTTCAAATCCAAATACGATAACAACGAACCGCTTTCTGCAACTGAAATTTCTGAATTGGAAAAATTCAGCAAACTGCTTCGTTAAAAATTATGGTTCAAAATTGATCGCTGCCAGTTTACCCTCGCTCGTATAATAAAATGCAAAGCAAAAAGGGCCGCCCCCGATTAATTTGTAAGAGACAGCCTTTGTCAATTTTTTGCCATAGAGATTGATAGGATGGGCCCTGAGATCGAGACTATCTATATATTCCAGTCCTTTGAAGTCCTTTAAAATACCTTCCAGGTCATTCGGATCAGCGCCGCAAAAATTATAGTGACGATAAAACTGTTCGTAATTCCATTCCTTGTTTGCAAGTCTCTGCATGATTTTTATTAACTGATGAGTTCGTGCCGTGTCGGGATCAGGTACTGGTTTTTTTGCAGCATTAAGATAGATGGAAGGATCAACCAAAGCTGCTATCGTGAATGATGTGAAACTTGCCTGTGCGTGCCATTGATTACAGAGTATAATGATATCAAGATCTTTTCCCGCAATGCGCAGAATATCTGAATTAAAGCCGGTGCGAAAACCGCCGGAATGATCATAATTAATGACCCCGAACATAGGATAAATAAACCATCCGAATCCATAACTAACATAGGTTCCATCATTCAGCACAGCAGGTGTGAACATGGCTTCGCGACTTTCGGCATTCAGCAGCCTGTCATCCCTCAGGGCAAGGTCCCATTTGATCAGATCACGAAGTGTAATAATCACGCCCACATCGCCACGGGCCTCTGCAGCCGGAGAAATATCATTGCCGTTCGTTTGCACACTATCATCCCACACATAGCCTGCAGCACGGTAAGGAATAATTTTTCGATTGTCGTAAATAGAAGTTGAACCCATGCCAAGCGGGTCAAAAATTCTTTCTTTCATGAATTGAGCATACGATTTTCCGCTGACCTTTTCAATGACCAGCCCGAGTTCAAAGGGACCGTTCCCATAAGTAAATCCTTCTCCGGGTACATAGCGCAAGGGGTAATTTTTTTGCGCAGCAAACATTTTTTTATTTGTATTGTTACTCAAAAAATAATCGTTGCTTTCTTCCCAATCATCACGCAAACCTGAGGTATGACTCATTAACTGGTATAGTGTGATATTCTTCCACGAAACCGGGAGGGTGTCCAGATATTTTGAGAGTTTGTCATTTACTGATAATTTTTTTTCCTGCTGCAATAATAAAATACCGGCGCAGGTAAATTGTTTACTCATCGAAGCTATCTCAAAAACAGTTTTGCTGCTGACAGGGAGATTATATTCAAGATTAGAAAAGCCGTAATAACCTTCTTTTATTAATTTCCCTTTTTGCAATACAGCGATAGCCATACCCGGTATATGCAGTTCCTGCATTCTTTTTTTGATATAGCGTTCAACAGTATCACCATCTTGTTTTTTTTGTGCAAAAGAAAGGCTGAATACAAATAATAACAGAACAAAAAACAGCCCTGTTTTTTTAAAGCAGATATTATTCATAGAGAATAGTCAATAGTGAATAATAAATCAGGTTCAGCGGACATTTGTTCCAGAGGAATCTTTGCACTCCCGGGACTTTTAAATAATTCATCACTCACAACTCATTCTATCGGCTTATAATCTTTAAACAAATTGATCTTCGTTCCTTCTACAAATTTTCGATAATCGGCCCATTTCGTTGCATAAAAATTATTGATGCGTTTCACCCCTGCATTGATAGCATCTTCTGCATTTTTTACTAATTGCTCTTCCTGCGGTCCGGGAGCAACAGATTTTCCACTAATGTAAGTCTGCGCTGTTTGCATCTGGCTCAGCACCGTGATCTGCGGCGGTCTTGATAATCCCTGGCGATCCGATGTTCTTCCACTCACATATTCACGAATAGCTTTAATAGAATCCTGCATAGCAGTAGTTGCCTTGCGCAATGAATCCATTCCCTGTAATCCGCGTATTTCCGTGATTATTTTTGTCAGTACTTCATCCGATTCACCCAGGCGATCCATTCCCGTTACCAGTTTATCAGTTGTCTTGCGCAAACGATCAAGCATTTTACGTTGTGCAATCTTCACTTCATTCGTTTTGTTCAATCTCGGATCGTCCCTGATAGTTACAAATGTTGAATCGGATTCTTTTCCCAGGGTCATTACAAGTTTATAAGTTCCGGGAAAAGCTTGCAGACCTGCGGGCTCTGCGCCACCACCACCAGCTGCGCCACCAAAACGACCGCCTCCTCCGCCACCGCCACCTCTTGCTGCGCCGGGCTGACGGAACCCACGTTCTTCCATTCCCCACCACTGGCGGTTAAATCCTGTATCTGCCTTCCAACGAAGGTTGCGGATCACTTCATTTTTATCATTGTAAATTCTCACTGTTATACTATCGATCTTTGTCTGCGAAGTATCAGGCATCATCCTGCTTCCGGAGGAAGTACCCACGCTGCTAACCTTGTTTGTTGAAGTATCTTTTTTATTTGAATTTACCTTAAGCGAGGGCTGTGTGTTGGCAATCCCCCCTCCTCCGGAGGGGGCTAGGGGGAGGCTTGGCATTATATAATAAGAAATCTCCGCGCCTCTTCTTCGATTCTCCGCGTCCCACAATCCCATTGTGCTATAATCATAACCCGGAGCAGAACGATACAGAGCCTGGTAAGCAACAGGTGTTTCGAACGCAGTTATTTTTTTTGTAAATATTTTTCCATTATTCGCTGCGATCTTTCGCAAAGGACGAATATCATCGATTATCCAGATCGAACGTCCGAATGTGGCGATCGCCAGATCACTTTCCCGTTCCTGTATTGCCAGGTCGAAAGTTGAGACAGCAGGAAAATCATCATTCTTCCAATGCTGAAAACTTGTTCCATTATCAAAGCTTACCCAAAGGCCATGTTCACTTCCGACAAAAATTAAATTGGGTTCTACAGGATCCTGTATCATACAAAGAGCATAGCCATCAATATTTTTTCCTTCGAGCATATTCTTCCATGTCTTGCCATAATCTGTTGTGCGAAAGATGTAAGGTTTGAAATCGCCACGGCGGTAATCATTTGTTATAATAAAGACTTCGCCCGCATTATAGCGTGATGCACGGATCTGGTGTATCCATGAGCCTACCGGCATACCCGGAATTTTTCCCCGGAAATTCGTCCATGTTTTTCCACCGTCTCTTGTCAATTGCACATTGCCATCATCGGTGCCCGCCCAGATCACTTCTTTTTCTTTTGTGGAGGGTTCAATGGCGATGATGGTGCAATAATTTTCTGCACCGGTGATATCAATTGTTAACCCGCCATTCTCAGACTGATCAATTTTTGCAGAATCATTTGTTGTCAGATCAGGAGAAATGGTTTGCCAGCTTGCACCTTTGTCCGTACTCTTATGAATAAACTGGCTTCCATAATAAATAGTGTTATGATCAAAAGGATCCTGTGCAATAGCAGAGTTCCAGTTGAAACGTAACTTAATTGTTGTATCAGTTGATGGCGGTTTCAGAAACCAGCGTTCACCGGTTTTATAATTCAATCGTTGCAAACTTCCACCCTGGCTCATGGAATAAACCCAATCCGCATTATCAGGATCTGGCATTACATCAAAGCCATCGCCACCACCCACATTATCCCAATAATAATTTCTTATTCCCCCGTTTGTCCATGTATAGGCAGGTCCGTGCCAGCTTCCGTTATCCTGTAAGCCCCCCATGACGTTGTAAGGAATTTCATTATCTACATTGATATGATAGAATTGACCTGCAGGAAGATTTTCATTAAAGATCCATGTTTTACCACGATCTCTTGAAATACCCATACCACCATCATTCCCGTCAAGTATAAAATTCGGATCATTGGGAGAAATCCACCAGGCGTGATGATCAGGGTGAATACCACCGTACGGAAGCAGGCCGCGGAAAGTTTTTCCTCCATCCTCACTTACGTCAACCACATCATGAATGCTGTATAAGCGATTTTCATTTTTTGTATCTACTGAAATATCCTGGAAATAAAATGGGCGGTTCGTTACCCATTGCGGATCGCTGTTCACCAATTGCCAGGTAAACCCTCCATCATCACTTTTATACAAACCATTTTTGGTTGCTTCCACCATCGCATAAACTCTCGATGGCATGCTTTCTGAAAATGAAATTCCTATACGACCATAATTTCCCGCAGGCAATCCTTCATCCTTACCTAATTTTTTCCAGTTGCGGCCACCATCGACGGTTATGTATAATCCGCTACCGGGTCCGCCGCTTTTAAAACTCCAGGGTGTGCGGCGGTGCTGCCACATATTCGCAATTAATTTATTCGGGTTCGAAGGATCCATGGCAAGATCTGCACAACCGCTGGTATCGTTGGTATGGAGAACAAGATTCCATGTTTCACCTCCATCAGTTGTTTTATATACTCCCCGTTCAGGATGCTCGCCATAGGGATTACCGATGGCAGCTGCATAGACAGTATTTGGATTTGTCGGGTCAATGATGATGCGATGAAGGTTTTTTGTTTTTTCAAGCCCCATCCGTTTCCATGTTTTTCCTCCATCCAATGTTTTATAAATGCCTTCACCGATATTTAATGAGTTACGTGGATTGCCTTCTCCTGTTCCGACCCATACTACGCTTGGGTTATTTTGCTGAATAGCGATTGAACCAATATTGAGAGTTGGCTGCGCATCAAATACTGCTGTCCAGTTTGCACCGGCATTTGTGGTTTTCCAAACGCCACCCGAGGCAGAACCAACGTACCAGGTATCCGGGTTAGTAACAACTGCATCGATGGCAGTGATACGGCCGCTCATACTCGATGGGCCGATATTACGGGGTTTTAAATTTTTGAATCGATCAAGTTTTATGTTTTGTGCAAAAACAGAAAAACAAAAAAGCATTGCAAGTGCAGTAAGTATAGATTTCATGTAAGCAGGTTTTGGAGGCTAAACTTACTGATAAGTTATACTGTGGCAAAATGTAATGGAGGACGATCGTTTGAACTCCGGGGGGCAAAACCGTTCTTCCAACATAAAACAGTCCCAAAACTGATTTTGCTCAGTCCCACAACAATTGTTCGTTTGTATATTTATGATTCGTTACATTTAATATCCGGGCGGATAGCCAACCGCCTGCTTAACGATTAATTCTTGCTATATGATCATTGCAAAACGTTCTGCCATTGACAAGTTCATGCAAATGGTAGAAAGAAGAAATCAAGCCCAGCCCGAGTTTTACCAGGCTGTTTACGAGGTGGCGCAAGCCGTTATTCCTTTTATTGAAGAGCATCCTGAATATAAAAAGGCCGCTATACTGGAACGGATGATCGAGGCTGAAAGGATCATTATCTTCCGTGTGCCCTGGATGGATGATGAAGGTAATTATCGTGTAAACCGTGGCTACCGGGTGCAGATGAACAATGCCATTGGCCCTTATAAAGGAGGGCTGCGTTTTCATCCCGATGTTACGCTCAGCGTATTAAAATTTCTCGCATTCGAACAGGTTTTCAAAAACTCGTTAACCAGTTTACCAATGGGTGGAGGTAAGGGCGGCGCTGATTTTGACCCAAAAGGAAAATCAGATAATGAAGTGATGCGTTTCTGTCAAAGTTTTATGACAGAGCTTTTTCATCACATCGGTAAAGACACAGATATTCCTGCAGGCGATGTGGGTGTAGGCACAAGAGAGATTGGGTACCTGTTTGGTCAATTTAAAAGATTGAGTAACGAGTTCAATGGCGTACTTACAGGCAAAGGTTATGCATATGGCGGCAGTCTTATTCGTCCGGAAGCAACCGGTTATGGCTTATTGTTTTTTGTGGAAGAAATGCTAAAGACAAAGGGCTTATTGGTGGAAGGGAAAAAAGTCGTGATCTCGGGTAGTGGAAATGTAGCACAGTATGCCATCGAAAAAACCCTGGCCTTCGGTGGTATTCCTTTAACAGCATCAGACAGTGATGGCTTTATCTATGATCCAAAGGGAATTGATACAAACAAGCTGGCGTATATAATGGATCTGAAAAATCAACGACGTGGCCGCATTAAAGAATATGCAGAAGCTTTCGGATGTGAATATTTTGAAGGAGAGAAACCGTGGATGATCCCTTGTGATATAGCCTTACCCTGCGCAATTCAAAATGAGTTGAATGAAGAAGATGCTTTCACCCTGGTCAACAATGGCTGCAGGCTGGTAGCAGAAGGCGCCAATATGCCTTGTACACCGGAAGCCATTTCAGCATTTCAGAAAAATGGAATTCTGTATGCGCCGGGCAAGGCTTCCAATGCAGGCGGTGTTGCTGTTTCAGGACTAGAGATGTCTCAAAATTCTATAAGAATGTACTGGACAAAGGAAGAAGTAGAAGGTCGCCTTAGAATTATTATGCAGAGCATACATGAACAATGCATTCATTACGGGAAAAATAAAGAAGGCGACATTGATTATGTGAAAGGCGCAAACATTGCAGGTTTTGTCCGCGTTGCTGATGCCATGCTGGCCGAAGGACATGTATAACTGAGTCGTGGAGTCTCAAAAAGGAGCCAGGAACTAATTATAAATAACTAATTCCTGGTCCGCAACCTGCCGGCAGGCAGGTTACAAATTCTCTTATTTCCTCCTTACCGTGCTTTCACTTCCGATGCTGATAGAGGCAAGTAAACGCCCGGCTGGAAGTTCTTTTGATGAGTAAAACAGGTTTATCTTACTCTCAGTATTTTTTTCCAGGCCCGGAATATCCTTTAGCATAATTGTCATAGCTGCTTTTCCACTTACTTCGTCAGGGAATTGCCAGACCTTTAGTGCCTGGTTTTGATCATTCTTAATGGTGATATACCTGCTTTTACCGGTTTGCCCGCAATGGTTGTAATAAATGTCCAGCCTGTCATTGTCAGAGGTTTGAGTCAATTGCAGGCTTTTTACTTCTTTAGATTTGTAAAGAAATTGCTGTACCAATAGCTTTCCATTCAGATAAATTTCAAAACTTTCGCCTCCTTTCCCTGAAGAAAAAGAAAACAGGATCGCGCACAGCACAACCATCAGCGATTTGAACACTATCGATCTACTTTTACTCGCTTTCATATAATAATTTTTTAAGTTAATAAACCAGGATGAAGTACCCATCCTTATCAATCACAAAAGAAGATCATCTGCCTGCCGTTAAATAATTTGTTTGACAAAAGGGGAACGGGGCTTGATGTCCTGCGGGATCTGTCTTCGCTGATCAGATTTTTGAGAAAAAAATTCCCCAAATAGCTACAGCCTGGTTCATTAGTGCTGCTATTTCAGCTTTAAAATTTTCATGGTTTGTTATTTGCTCCTTCTACGCTGGTTTTTCATAGGATATTGGATTTTAAATACACGAGCCCGATTTCTATCGGGCTTTTTTCATTTCATAAGTATATTTCCTTATCTTGATGCCGTCTTCTCTTTATCCCCGCTGCCTTTTGTAAGCTTCGCTATGAATATTCAACAGTGAACATAGTTGTTTCATTCACAAAACCACACTATATATGCAATCAAAACATTTTCTAAAAGCAGGGATACTTACGCTCATTCTCATAGCCGGTTTTATTATTGGCTGGGAATTGTACTTACGCAGTAAAGGGCTGAATATAGCGTATGATGACGGTGGCGCCCTATGGGCCGATAAAAGAGCAAAGGTTTATCAGCCTTCAGATAAAGCCACTGTCTTTATCGGCTCTTCCCGCATAAAGTATGACCTTGATATTCCGACATGGAGAAAATTGACAGGAGAAGATGCTATTCAGCTGGCCATGGAAGGAAATTCTCCTTTGCCGATCCTGGATGACCTCGCCGCAGATGAAAAGTTCAGGGGAAAATTAGTGGTTGACGTAACCGAAGGATTATTTTTTACAACCAACCCGGGTAATCTTACTGATCCAAAAAAGAACATCGGTCATTTTAAAAAAGAAACTCCTTCAGAAAAATTCAGTTTTCAATTAAACCATGGTCTGGAGTCTCAATTTATTTTTCTTGATAGGGATAATTATTCATTGGCTGCATTTTTAGATAAACTTCAGATAAAAAACAGACCGGGTGTTTTTGCCATGCCGCTTTTTCCCTTAGAATTCGGCCGTGTAACATTTGAAAGGCAGGACATAATGATGGATAAGTTTTTAACCGATACAAATTTGCAAAACCAGGTAACAGGCAATTGGAAATTTTTTGCAAGTATAAGTAAAGAACCACCTGCCAGTGGCCAGAAACTGGATTCATTTCTCACCTCGGTAAAAAATGATTGTGATAAAATAAAAGCAAGAGGAGGGGAAGTATTATTTGTGCGAACACCGTCAAGCGGACCTTACTGGATGGGAGAACAAAAAGGTTTCCCAAGAGAAAAATACTGGGACAGGATATTATCATTCACAAATTGTCCTGGTGTGCATTTTAAAGATTACCCGGCTATTGATCATTTTGTTTGTCCTGAATGGTCGCACCTGAGACCGACAGACGCTGTGATTTTCACAGAAAATTTTGTTCAGATACTCGAAAAAGATAAGGGCTGGAGTTTTTCTCATAAAGACTCTCTGTAAATTTCTTTTAAACCACAACCAACCATCATGCTGTTCAATTCTTATACATTCATTGCCTTCTTCATCGTAATGCTGATATTGCACAACCTGCCCTTTCCATGGAAGGTAAAAAAGGTCAACCTGCTTATTGCCAGTTATATTTTTTATGCAGTATGGAATCCCCCCTTCATTCTTCTTTTATGGCTTTCTACCGTAGTAGATTTTTTTGTCGGCCGTGCCTTGTACACACAGGAAAATAAATACAAAAGAAAGTTATTGCTGGTATTAAGCCTGATCGGGAATCTTGGAATGCTTTGCTTTTTTAAATACGGTGGTTTTTTGTTGGAAAATTTTGTAGAGCTTATGAATGCGGTCGGTGTTAATTTCCATCCGGCAAAACCAAATATTATTTTACCCGCCGGTATTTCTTTTTACACGTTTACCACTTTATGCTACACCATTGATATGTACAAACGTAAAAGTAAACCTGTAAAGTCGATGCTGGATTTTGCTTTGTTCGTAACCTTCTTTCCTCATCTTGTTGCCGGCCCGATCGTACGGCCACCACAACTGGTGCCTCAATTTGAAACGCCGCGTAAGGCTAATCAACAACAAATGTTACAGGGTTTGTTTTTGGTGTCGATGGGATTGTTTATGAAAGTAGTTTTAGCCGACAGCATGCTTTCATCATCAGCAGATAGCGTTTTTGGTTTCCCGGGTCCTTTAAAAGCGATTGATGCATGGCTGGGTGTACTTGCTTTTTCGGGACAAATATTTTTTGATTTTGCAGGATACTCTGTTTGTGCGATTGGGGCGGCTATGTGTCTTGGCTTTGTATTGCCGCAAAATTTTCGTTATCCGTATGCAGCGATTGGCTTTTCAGATTTCTGGCGAAGATGGCACATCACTTTATCGGCATGGTTAAGAGATTATTTATACATACCCCTTGGCGGCAATCGCAAAGGTGAATTCAGAACCTATGTGAACCTGATGATCACCATGTTGCTTGGCGGGCTTTGGCATGGAGCAAACTGGACCTTTGTTGTTTGGGGCGCCTTGCACGGAAGTTATCTCTGCGTAGAAAGATTATTTCGCCCAAGAAAAGCATCCGAAGAGATTACACCTGCTGAAAAAACAATTCCACTTACACCTGCTATGGAGCCGATAACGGTTGTTACTACTTCCGCTTCATTTGCGCCTGCGTTTTTAAGAAGCAAAGGCATGCAAAAATTTCTTCTTGCCCTGTTCACTTTCTTTTTGGTAAATGTTACCTGGGTGTTCTTCCGTTCACCCGATTTTACTACAGCATGGCGATTATTGACTTCTATGTTTACCCGTGTTCCTGGCGGTGCGCCCTTACTTGCAACCGTTGATATGATCAAAGTTTCAGTGGTCATTGTTTTCATGGTTACCACACATTGGTTCATGCGTAACACAACGGTATTGGAAGTGGCACAAAAAGCAAAATGGTGGATCGTTGGTATTGTCTGGACAACCATGCTTCTCCTGCTTATTTTAAGCCAGGCAAGCAGCAGTTCATTTATTTATTTCCAGTTTTAGCGGAATTATCGGGGCTGATTGCAAAATAAGGTTGGATAATATTTTATTTATTATCAACCGGCTTAATTAATAATTATTAATCAATAATTATTAATTAAGTAAAAGCAAAAGAATTCTACTGTATCATCTTTCCCCTGATGATCTCCATCAGGTCTGCCTTATAATTCTCGCCGATCAAAATTTCGGCGGTAACATTTTTTAGTCGCAGCAGGTTGCCTTCAATGCCGGTAACACGGGCAATGGGAATGATAAAGGATTTGTGCACACGAATGAACTGCTTTCGGGGAAGACGCTCTTCCAGTTCTTTCATACTTGTGTAGACAAGGGTTTTATGACCGGCCCGGTAAATGGCTACATAATTCTTCATGCTTTCGATATAGTCGATATCGGCAAGATTGATCTTTAAAAGTTTTCCTTTGGATTCGGTTTTTACAAAAATGTAATCGTCTTCCGTCAATTCCTGTTGAGTGGGGTTTTCATTTGCGGAGTTCGGAGCGTTTACCTGGTTGGCTGCTTTTTGTACGGCTGCTAAAAATCGTGGCAGGCGAATAGGTTTGAGCAGGTAATCCACCACATCCAGTTCATAACCTTCAAGAGCAAATTCACTATAAGCGGTAGTAAGAATTATTTTTACTTTACCATTGATAGCCTTGATAAAATCCATGCCGGAAAGTTCGGGCATCTGTATATCAAGAAATACAAGATCAATTTTTTGAGTGGCTACGATTTGAAGAGCTTCAATAGGATTGGTAGAAGTGGAAATAAGATTCAGATAAGAGGTTTGGTTGACATAGTGAACAAGAATGTCAATGGCATGTTGCTCGTCATCAACAATGATACAATTGATCATAGTTGGGTAATGGTTAGTTCGGTAGTATAAAATTCCGGTTCATCTTTTATATTCAGTGAATAATTCTGTCCATAGGCCAGGTCAAGCCTGTTTTTGATATTTTCAAGCCCGATGCCGGTCGATAATTCTTTTGGTCCTGATTTCTTTTTGTTACGGCAATAAAAATAAAGTTTGTTCCTGTCAACATTTAGTTTAATATCAATAGGGTATTCCTGTTTTTTAAGATCTCCATGTTTAAAAGCATTTTCTACAAGAGTAATAAGAACAAAGGGTATGATCATGGCACCGTTCAGAACGCCATTCACTTCAAAATTTACGTTGAGGTTATTGCTGAAGCGAAGCTGGTTTATTTTGATCACGTTGCGGACATGTTCTATTTCATCTTTCAATGGAGCCTTGCCGTCTCTTGCATTGCCTTCACTCAATGCATAACGCATGATGTCGCTTAACGTAAGAATGCCTTCTGATAATTCGGCAGAATAAGGAAGAGACCTGGCGTATAAAAAATTCAGCGTGTTATGCAGGAAATGCGGGTTGATCTGCGCTTTGAGAAAATTAAAATTAGCTTGTGATTTTTCCACTTCAAGCTGCATCTTCTGCGCTTCCAAAACCTTTCTTTGTTTTTGGCCGTCGCGAAGGTTAGTGAGATAGGCAATAAGCAAACTCACGCCGATATAAAAGAAAGTATTTAAAGTTGTAGCAAATAAAAGTAATGGCGTGGTAGAATATTCAGTTTGAGTTTTGGAAGGAAAGATAGCATTACAACCTATAAAATAAGTAAAACAGGCTATAATGGCGACTACTGAAATTTTGAGATAGGCCATGAATTTTTTTTTCCTTGCAATAAGATTGAAATAATAATTGGCCGTAAAATAAAAAAACAATGTACTGAACAAAAAACCCAAGACTGTCTTAAGAATGTGCGACCAGGTCATGATCGCTTCCATTTTTATCGCTTCCTTACCCTGGGCGGGAACAAGAGATAAGGCAATGATGCCAATGATCCCGAAAAAGATATAAATGCCAAGCATCACCCAGAACACTTTCCAAAAACTATATCGTGTTTTAAATTTCATGCTTGTTATATGTGAATATAATAAAAATCAGGTTTGAAGTGTCGGTTACCTGTATAAACCAGTTTCAAAAAATAAGGTGCTAGCTATTCCGACACCCGACAGCTAACACCTGCACCCCGAAAAAATTAATTTCCTATTCCTACACCACCATTTCCCTGTTGTACTCTTTTTGTTTCGTCTTCAGATCCTGTGCTGCGCTGGCGGGCGGCTTTTACTCCATTGTTACCAAAGCGGAAATTGAAACTAAGTTTGAACTGCTGGCTTTCCCAGGTAGAACTAAATCTTGTAAATTGCCCTGCAAAATCAGATGTAGCCCTGAATTTCATTGTGTGAAATACATCACTCATAGATGCCTTGATTGTTGCTTTGCCTTTCATTACTTGTTTTTGTAAACCGGCATCTACACTGTATAAAGATCTTCCTTTGAAACTGCCCTGGTACACTGTTGGGGCATTGAAGAAGCCACTCAACTCCGCTGTCCATGTCTTAGCAAATTTTAAACTGTTCTGTGCAAAAAAGTTAAAACCAAACGCATCGAGTTTTACTTTTCGGCCGGAACCAAAATCAGCACGGTATTGTGAATAGTTACTGCTGATGTTTGTAAAAAGGCTATAGGATTTATGCTGGAAAGGATAGCTGACATTGAAGCTTGCAATGTCCTGCGTCGCCAGGTTTCTTTTTGAAATAAATGCTTTTGATCCTTCAGCCGTGTCTATCAGTTGTGTAAACATATCTTTTACATGGCTGTAGTTAAGTGTTGCATTCAATTTGAATTTGTAGGTATGTGTAATGCCAAAACTATTTGTGTACTGGGGATGAAGGTTGATATTCCCTTTTTGGAAAGTATATTCATCCAGCTTGAATTCAAATGGATTCAGATCCTGGTAAGCAGGACGGTCGATACGGCGGCTATAGGTCAGGCTCCATTGCTTCATCGGGTTTTTATTGAAAGTAATGGCTGCGCTGGGAAAGAGATCAGTATATGATCTTCTGAAAGATGAAATACTGGGTACATACTGAGTGCCATTGTATTTTAATCCATTGGACACACCTTCCGAAACCGTATTCTCCACGCGAAGTCCGCCTTGTATCATAAAACCTTTGAATGGGCGGTTGTAATTAACATAACCGGCATTGATATTTTCTTTATAGATAAAATGATTGCTCCGATCATTATCGATTTCTTCTCCCGAAGGATAAACATTGTAGCGTTGAAAATCATTATCGGTTTTTACATAGGCTGTTTTTCCTCCGATTCCCAATTTTCCTTTCTTGAAATTCTGTTCGTAATCCGCCTTGACAGAATTAATGTTGATATTGGCCGGTGAAAACATATGATAGATAGTGCTGCTTAGTTTTATTTGTCCCGATGGATCATAATAATAATTTGGCTGGAACTGATCATTGCTCAGATCATAATAACCATGGTCTGCATTGACGACCAAACTGGTTCCTTTAGGATCCGTGTAACTATAATTCAGGTTCACATTTGCATTATGCCTTTTTAAACTGCTGCTGTTGTCAGCTATCAAAATGCGGTTGACTGTATTGGTGGTTGTGTTGGAAATTACAGTACGGCCGTAGTTGCTGACGGTGGGGTCGGAGATTGTTCCGTTTACGATTACACCGAATGTATTTTTTTTATCAAGAAAATAATCTGCACCTACTTTAAAATTATGGCTGTTACTGATCATTTTGATCGTTCCTTCCTGATCAAAAAGACTATCCAGAACTGTCCGGTTGATATTTAATCTCTGTTCATTGGGTCCCTTGCTGTAAGTGTAATTACTGAATATATTGATCTTCCTGTTTCTGTAATTGATCGAAAAGCCTGCATTGTATTTGGCATAAGTGCCAATATTCCAGCCGGCATTTACAGAACCATTGGTGCCAAGTGATTTGTTCTTTTTTAATCTGATGTTGATAATACCCGCATTGCCTGCCGCATCATATTTCGCGGAGGGGTTTGTGATTAGCTCGATCGCTTCAATCTGGGAAGACTGTAATGATTTGAGATAATTCGCAAGATCCTGCCCGGCCAATGGCGTAGTACGTCCATCAATATACACCTGCACACCATTTTTTCCGCTCAGGCTCAGGTTTTCGTCTTTATCAACCAGTACGCCGGGTGATTTACGTAACAACTCCAATGCATTGGAACCAACAGCATTAATAGTTCCTTCTACATTCAAAATAGTTTTATCGGCCTTTACCTCCACCATCGGTTTTCTTGTTGTAACGGTAACATTATTCAACCCGGAAGAAATTTTATTCAGTTTGAATTCCGGAATCGTTACATCGGCATCAGCCAGCGAAAAGGCTGCAGAAATGGAAGGCTGATAGCCGATATGTGAAGCACTGACTCTATAGTTTCCTTCTTTTATACCGACGAAGTTAAACGCTCCGTTCTCTTTTGAAACTGCCAGTTTTACAACAGAAGAATCAGTGGCTTTTAACAGGCTGATTGTTGCCCCGGTAAGAGGAGTGCCGCTTGCATCCTTTGCTATACCGTTTACCTGCTGTGCCTGGACAAACGAAGTTGTTGCTGCCAACAGGAGTAAAAATAATATTCGCATAATCTTAGTTTTTGGGTTAATGATCGTAGGTTTAAAATTCAGGTGCAAACATAGAAAGCAGAGAAAGGGGAAAGAAAAACGTTATACTAACCCTGTTTTTGGAAGGACGAAATAGGTGAAAGATGAATGGTGAGTTGTGAATTTGAGGTAACCTTTCAATAAAAAACCGTCCCGATAAATCGGGACGGTTTTAAAAGAATGAAGAAGGATTATCTCCTTTATAGGGTCTTTCACGGGGTTTTCTTTAATTGCCAAATGACCGGGGCTCCGGCCTTTCCATTTCATATAAATTAGTTTTTGCTTTTAATAGCCGGATAACGGCCTATATAGCTTAATTATCGTGCCAACAGGAGCTTGCTGGCCAATTTTATCAATTGAAGAAACAGGAGTTATAAATATTTTTTACTGTAATAAATAAAACCCTCGAATACTTACGATCATAGTAACCAAAACTGTTAAACTGCCCGGAACTATAAAAATATTTTCTCAATATCGCTTATTTTACAGCGAAAATTTAGTCATCAGGAGATCAGTTAAATTTTTCATTCATGAAGTTCATTTTTACGAAAATCGCAGCGGTTTTATTATTATCGGGAATTTTATTAAACGGCTTTGGCCAATATAATTGGAAGTTAAACAAGGATAAGGATGGCATTAAGGTTTATACTTCCGAAAGCCCGAATTCAAAATTTGAAAGTATTAAGGTAGAATGTACGCTGGAAGGCACTTATGATAAATTGATCGCTGTACTCAATAATGTGGATCATCATAAGGATTGGGTCTATAATAACAAGACATCATATATCATCAAAAGAATTTCCCCTTACGAGTTTTATTATTATACTGAAACTACTATTCCCTGGCCCATGTCAAATCGTGATGGTATAATTCATTTAAAAATGGTGAAAGACAGCTTACAGCGGTTTTTAAAAATTACCGCGGTTGGGGTGCCGAATTATATACCCGAAAAAAATGGTAAGGTGAGGATACACAGTACATCGATTAATTGGTATGTCACCAGGCCTTCGCTTAAAACAATCAGCATTGTTTATATATTTGAAGCAGACCCGGGGGGAAGCTTGCCCGCATGGCTGGTAAATATGTTTGCCGATAAGGGACCCTACGAGAGTTTTAAAAAATTGAGTGATATATTGAGAAAATGACTTGTCGAATATTACACGCTTTAAAATAGTATGGATTTTGGTAGGGTTTGCATCCAAAATTTTCAAACTGACCCACTACCTGGATTTTTAATTATTTTTTCCTTGTTCAGAACTTTATATCGAAACAGATGAGATTGTGGTCACTGCATCCAAAATATCTTGACAGTAAAGGTCTTGTAGCCTTATGGAGAGAGGCTTTGTTGGCAAAAAAAGTATTGGAGCAAAAAACAAAGGGGTACAAACATCATCCCCAACTTGTAAGATTTAAAGAAAGTGAAGCTCCGCTCGCGGCCATCAATCAATACCTGCAAATTGTTTGTGATGAAGCATCAGCGAGGCAATATCATTTCGATGCTTCAAAAATAGAAACAGGCTATAAAAATCCGTCTTGTATAAAAGTTACAAAAGGCCAGCTTTATTACGAAGTTGAACATTTGCTTCAAAAATTAAAGAGTCGCGATCAGCAAAAATTCAAGAAACTGCACAAAGCAAAAAAATTTCAAGCACATCCTTTGTTTAAAATTGTAAACGGTAATATAGAGGACTGGGAGATCTTTTAATTCCTGCGATTTTTATTTATCGATTCCAAAAGAACTGGCACAGAATTTTGTTAGCATCAGGTTATATGGGAAGAAATTATCAATTCGCTAATAAGGTCGAAGAGAGAAATCTTGAAGCCAGGCAGGCAGAGTTGGACCTGGATTTACAAAAAGCCATTAAACTTTACGAACAAAACATTAAAGAAGACTATGCTGACGAATTCGCTTTTGACAGGCTAATGATCATTTACAGAAGACAAAAAGAATATGAAAAAGAATTAAGAGTGCTCAGCCGCGGAATTGAGTTATTTCAGCAGGATATGAATGAACATTTAAAACATGCTCTTCGCCATCGTATTGATGAAAAAACATTGGAGCAATTAAGCAATGCAATCATTAAAAAAGCCGGGTTGAAAGAAAAGGAACTTTATTACCCCGACCCGGTTAATAGATGGATGAAAAGAAAATTATTCGTGGAACAAAAGCTGAAAGGGAAACTTATTAATTAAATTTAGTTTTATCTACATATTGTGCGATTGATTAATGCTATTCCTCACATTAGATAATCCTTTATATACAATATTTTCTGACTTAATCATTTTCATTTAACATGAGCCCCTGGCATGTTCATTGTTTTTTATACAGGGTAATTATTCCATTGATAAATTTTAAACTGTACAGTATGAAGAAGTTCATTTTAATATTGACAATTTCATTTGGATTTACGATGGTATCGGGCGCCTTTGTTGAAACGCAGGCACAAACAAAAACGGTTACGAAATCAAAAAAAGGCTGGAGCCATAGAAAAAAATATGCAGTTATTGGCGCCGGTGCCGGAGCTGTTACAGGTGCTGTAGTAAGCAGACATCATGTTACAGGAGCTGTAGTAGGCGGCGCAGCAGGTGCTGCCGGTGGTTATATTTTAGGAAGGCACCGCGATAAAAAACATCCCCAGGTTAAAAGAATATACAAAACCAAAAGAACGTATTGATAAGAAAGTATAAAAATTCTTATTTCATGCCGGCATTATTGTCGGGCATTATCGGTTTAACTTAATTTTCTTGCCAGTACAACCGTATTTTTAAAATGTTGCTTCTTTCCCTGCAGGTTAAAAATCTCTGTATAAATTATATAAGTTCCGATCGGTAATTTATTTCCTTTTTCATCGAGTCCATCCCAGTTCCATGAACCGGTTAATCCCAATGTTCCGTTTTTTACAAAATTGCGGACAACTCTTCCCCGGGCATCAAAGATGGTAATATTAGCCACATAGCCTGGTTCAGTTATTTTATATTGTATGGTTGCAATATCATCATACCCGTCATTATCAGGACTAAAAATCCCGGGTATGACTCCAATCGTTGCATCAATGATATTTGTTTGTTTGTACTGAGAATTTTTATAGGTAGGGGTTCCGTAACCTGCTGTTGAGGCTGCGCTGTGCCAATTCGTAGCATCCTGCGAGAGACCTGCAGGATCAATTCTTTCCAGCGAAACGCCCTCTTCATTATTGATCAATTTGAAATGCCAATGATGATCATAGTCTGCTTCATCCACGATACTTCCCTGTGCATTCAATAATAAAACATATCCTTTATCATCCGGAAATGAAGGGAGGGATGATACGGTAAAGACCCAATCGGGGTTTTGTACAAAATAATTTTGTTGCAGGCTATTTGCGTCTTCGGTAACTACAGCGTAATCGTCCGGAAAGATCAGCCAGGGTGTGCCGGCTAATTGTATTATTGAACTGGTAACTCCGCTGCTGTTTCGATTGGCGATATATATTTTTGAAGCATCAAAAATTTTATTGCCTCTGTTAAAGAGCTCTGCAAAATCATAACCTCCTGAATGTGGATTAAAAAGTATTTCATTTATCGCCATATCAAGGGGGGATGCATCAACAGGTAAACCGGTTTTTGCTTTATTAAAACTTCCGATGGTATTTCCTTTACAATCTTTGATATTTGTTGCTGTGAGATTGTAAACGGTATTTGGCTGCATCTTAGGATTGAGCTTTAACTGCAGTTTGCTGAAAAGAGGCGATAACGGATTGGCGGCAGTGATCGATAATCCTCCATCTATAGTGTAATTTGAAAGATTGGAAGCAATAGTACTATCAAGCGGCTCATCAAATACTGCAACTATTGTAACACTATCGATAGTGTAAGTTCTTTTTAATTGTGGCGGGATTTGATCAGTATTCACTCCATCGATAGAATTTTTCTTCCCCGGTGTACCTCCCTGGGGATTTATAGCCGATTTCCAATTACTGCTGCCGGCGCAAGGGTTTTTTGTATCGATCATTTCCAATGTCCAGCCTCCCTCTTTTTTTAATTCATTCTGATACCAGGAAAGATCATAAGCAACAGCATGAATGGTTTTTCCATTTGCGGCACGAAGAAAAACCTGGTCTCCATCATTATCAAGTGAAGGAAAACTGGTCACCGGAATCGTTGCCCCTAACGCCGACATGGCGGCAACAGCGCTCCCTGTACAAATGATCACAAAACTATCCGGCTGTAATATGAAATTCGGCATAACACCGCTTTGACCGCTTGCATCACCAATGCGCCATCCCTGCAGATTTATAGCTGCCGCGGTTGTGTTCTTTAATTCGATCCATTCATTATTCGGTAAACCTGTTTGCGGTGTGGGATCAGCCATGATCTCATCGATCACTACATCATAACGGTTTTGCGATAATGCAAAAAAGGGAAGGCAAAAAATCAGGGATAAGGTTAGGGCGGCTTTCATTTGTACAAGTTAATTAAACCCAGTAATTAAATAGGGCTCATCCCTCAAAAAAACAGGATGAAATTTTGGGTAAAACGGGGTCCGGTAGTTATTTTTGCGACAGTTATGCAAATGAAGAAACATACAAAACGTAATAAGAAACATTCCTGATAGAGGGTTTGTAGCGTTTTGTGTGTAACCATAAAAGATTGCAGGCCTTCTAAAACAGAAGGCCTTTTTGTTACCTAACCCCTCTCCGCAGGAGGACAGGGAATTAAAACTTTGGAGATCAAAAAATGAAAGTTGCAGTTGTTGGCGCCACCGGTTTAGTAGGATCAAAAATGCTGCAGGTATTAGCAGAAAGAAATTTTCCGGTCACGGAATTGATCCCTGTTGCTTCTGAAAGATCAGTTGGAAAAGAAGTAGAATTTAAAGGGGAAAAATATATTGTGGTAAGCATGATGGATGCCATTGCTGCAAAACCGGCCATCGCGATTTTTTCTGCTGGCGGAAGTACATCGCTTGAATGGGCTCCCAAATTTGCTGAAGCCGGCATTACGGTAGTTGATAATTCGTCTGCATGGAGAATGGATCCGGCCAGGAAACTCATTGTGCCGGAGATCAATGCCGATGTATTGACTAAAGATGACAAGATCATTGCCAATCCTAATTGTTCCACTATACAAATGGTAGTAGCATTAAATCCATTGCACAAAAAATATAAGATCACAAGAGTTGTAGTGAGTACATATCAAAGTGTAACGGGCACAGGGAAAAAAGCTGTTGATCAGCTAAGAGCTGAAAGAGAAAAACAGGTAAATGGGATGAACAGGGAATACGAGATGGCGTATAAATACCCGATTGATCTGAATGTAATTCCCCAGATCGATGTGTTTTTGGATAATGCATATACTAAGGAAGAAATGAAGATGGTAAATGAGACTAAAAAGATCATGAGAGATGATTCTATCCGTGTTACAGCAACCACTGTTCGTATTCCCGTTACAGGCGGGCATAGTGAGAGTGTAAATGTGGAATTTGAAAATGAATTTGATATTGACGAAGTAAAAAAATTATTGTGCAAAGCCCCCGGGGTTATTGTTATTGATGATTGCAGCAATCAGCAATATCCCATGCCTTTGGATGCCCATGAAAAAGATGAAGTATTTGTGGGAAGATTGAGAAGAGATGAGACCCAGCCAAAAACACTGAATATGTGGATCGTATCTGACAACCTTCGGAAAGGAGCGGCTACAAATGCTGTGCAGATTGCAGAGTATTTAGTAAAGAAGGAGTTGATTTAATTTCAAGACCCTGATTTTTTTTGAATGGATAACAAGAATGACTTAGTGCAATGTTGAGTTACTGTCCTGCCACAATAGATGCAAAAGTTGAATAGTCGAATCTATTGTTTTAGTGTCTTCATATTTTTCGAAACCATGTTTAAAGAGAATTGACCTGGAATCTTTATAG